>Ga0193951_1001149_pt1 | contig 11873 bp, 11 predicted proteins | sample BB_2_MG_FD_140370 | JGI IMG/M metagenome (GOLD analysis project Ga0193951, IMG submission 140370) | Microbial mat bacterial communities from the Broadkill River, Lewes, Delaware, United States - BB_2_MG | ecosystem: Environmental > Aquatic > Freshwater > River > Microbial mats | place: USA... | reverse complement strand
TGTTGCCGAAGTCTAATGCTTCACCGTGTATAGTAACCTTAATGCTCTCTTTTGTTCTTTCTGATTATTAATTAAATTTAATGAATTACAAACTTAAGACGTGTATAATTAATGGCTAGTTCTCGCCTACTTACGAAAATCCTCGCGGATTTTTGCTACGCACAGTTCGCTTCGCTCGTGTCTATTCGGTTTTTATTTGCTAAATTACGTGCTTAAACACGCCACTAATCATACACAAAGCCGTTAAAAATAAAACATCTATTGTAAACACTCTCAATCAAGAAGTAACATTTTTTTTCTAACTTTAACTATGGCAAAATCAAAACTCCCAAGATGGATTAGAATTCTTCGGTATTATGTAAATTGCTTATGGTACTATGTGTTGTTTCCATTAGGCGCCGAAGACGACGAGTTTATTAAACAATGGAGAGCGCGAAAGTGAGACCTCTTAGTTTATAAATTTAACTTTCATCATTTTCTAAATAATCACTTTCTAGAAATTCTTAATCTCAATATCAGTCACTGAATCATATATTTTTGCAAAATCGAGTAAACTATACCCCATTGCCTCAATAATTAAAATTACAGTAGTTGAATTTGGTCCCGATTTAGATTTAGCATTAAAAGTATCAGAAACTGTAGCTTTGCGAATGCCTGCTTCTAAAGCTATTTGATTATAGCTGTTAATAACTTCCTCATCAGAATTGTTTAATTGATGAGTCTTATTAATCTGTATCAACAATTTATTTAAAGTAATTGCAATTTTAATATTTATATATGAGATTAACTCTTTTTTCATTTATGCAATTAACTATATCATGAACAAATTTTCGGTACGCTTTGACGTACCGAAAATTATTTGTATATTTGAATCGGTATCTGTCATTTATGATACTTTTTAAATAAATTTGCGAAAGCATTTCTAATAACATTAGAAGCATTCGCTTTGAATCTCGGATTGAAAACTGGTAATTTTTAGACAACGAGATGATAAGCAGATTGCTCACGTTCCCGGGCGTGAGCTCTCTTATCGTTGTCAGGTATACCAGTACCTCAATCCGATAAGTTGAGTTCCACGCCCTTTTTTTTACTCTTTCTAAATTTGAAAATCTTAGAACGTTTTAAATCAAAATGCTTGGTACACTCCATTAAACAGGACATCTAATAGAACTTCCTTTAAATACCTATGCATTATGTCTACAGGCCAAGTACACCGCGCAAGTATGGTAGGGTTTAAATCCGTTTTTGAGACCCTCTACCCTTCGTTGTGCTTATTTGCCAACACCTATCTTAATGATATGGATACGGCAAAGGACATTGTACAAGAGGTATTTATTAAGATCTGGGAACGCGATACCCCATACCCTAATTTTTATGCGATAAAAGCATTATTGTATACAGCCGTTAAAAACCGCTGTTTAGACTATCTGAAAAGTAAATATCATAGACGTATGGTGCAATCTCCAGATATTGACTTTAACCACCTATTAAGTGATGACTTTTTCTATACCCAATTAATACTTACAGATACCTATACCCAACTAGAGACCGCTATACAGCAACTGCCCAAAAAAAGTGAAGCTGTTATTAGGTTAACGCTAAATGCTTATACTAATAAAGAAATCGCTGAAGAACTCTCTATAAGTAAAAACACCGTTAAATCTCAAAAGCGTATTGCTTATAAGAAGCTAAGGCAAGCGCTTGGTAGCCTTCTGAATATTTTTTAATTCTTTTTTGCTCCCTCTTTTTAACTTTTGCCGTTTTGGTGTTATAACCCACGGTTTAACATGACAATTTTTAGAGACCTATTTAAACTTAGCAAGAAACTATCTAAAGCCCTACTTGAAAATAAAGGCTTAGAAGATTTGGAAGCGTCTGATTTGTTTTCAGATGACGCTAAGACGCATATTAAACAACATTTATCTAGTGAAGCCATTAAAGAAAATTTAGAACAATTTAAAGGAATTGAACTTGACAAAAATTTTGGGATTTATGAAATAACATTCGCATCTGATTTGACAATTAAAAGTGTTACTGAAATAAGTGGATTTGGAAATCCGATAGACCAAAAACTAACAGGAATTATCAAGCAAACGGAATGGACAAGTAATGACAATGGAATTAATGACAAAATACCTAACAATAGTAAATTAATAATAGGAATCTAATATTACTCTGAAGAAAAAGGAAATCCGAGTTTTTTAAGTCAATATTATCACTAAAAAACTGGTGGCAACACCATATATAATTTATTGCTTGGTTCTAGCCTACTTGCGAAAATTCCTGCGGAATTTTCACGGGTTCGTGAAAGTTTGCTAATTTAGTTGCTTAACCACGCCACTAATCATACACAAACACGATAGCCACAAGCAAAAAACAATATGAACGAAATCAGAAAATTTATTGATAATATATCTCCAATGAACGATTCTGATTGGGAATTTTTCTCTTCGAAACTACAAAAAGTGGAGCTTGAAAAAAATACTATAATATTAGAAATAGGTAAAACTGAAAATTATTTATCCTTTATTTCAAAAGGAATAATCCGACTTTATATTCCAAGAGAAGAATCTGATTTAACTTTCGGCTTTCTTTTTGACAATGAATTTGTTACCGCCTATGACTCTTTTTTAACCCAAAGTCCATCCGAATATCAAATTGAAACTTTGACAGAAACAATCTTGTGGAAAATTTCGAATAACGACTTACAAGAAGTCTATGAAAAAACAAAAAACGGAAATATTATTGGAAGGAAAATGGCTGAAAAAATGTTTCTAATAAAATCAAAAAGAGAGCTTTCCTTATTAAATAAAACAGCCGAAGAACGATATTTGGACTTATTCTCTGACAGACCAAAATTATTACAACAAATTCCTTTAAAATATATTGCCTCATATATTGGGATTACTCCACAAGCCTTGAGTAGAATAAGAAAACGCATTAATTAACTTGGGTTCATTCTTTTTATTTATTCTTTTCTAACCTTTGTATTTCCAAAATTTAGAAAAATATGAAACCATTAATTATACTTCTATTAACTTTTATAACCTGTCTTTTTGTAATTAAGTTTACAAGGAAAGAATATGACTTTGCATTATCTGCAAGGGTTGCAATGTCTATGATGCTAGTGTTTACAGCAATTGGACATTTTGTCTTTACAAAAGGAATGTCAATGATGATACCTCAATTTATTCCTTTTAAAGAAAGTTTTGTTTACCTAACAGGCATCTTTGAGGTTTTACTAGCAATAAGTCTTTTAATTCCTAAATTAAAAGTTATATCTGGATGGACATTAATTATTTTCCTTCTCTTAATGTTACCTGCAAATATTTATGCTTCTATAAATAATGTGAATTACCAAAAAGGAACGTTTGATGGAAATGGTCTTGCCTATTTATGGTTTCGAATCCCATTACAAATTCTGTTTATTATTTGGACTTATATTTGTACAATCCGAATTTAATGAAGAAAGCCAGTGGCTAACAATGTATAAAAAACATAGGGCATTAGTGATAAACCTAAAATCTGTGCTTATTTACAAAGTCCGCTAAATATAAAATTTGGCGTTTATAGATTAAAAGATAAAAGCAAAATACTTATATTTAGCTCAGTAATAAACCGAAACGATAGTGCTTATCACCTGCCCTACGTTTTTTATACTAACCGTTGCCCACAATATGAAAAAACTACTTGCAATCACAGTTCTACTAATTTCAAATTTTTGTTTTGGTCAACTAAAATCAGTAATTATTGACAGCGAAACAAAAGGAAAAATACCTTACGTAAATATTTGGGTAGAAAATGAAAACATTGGAACAACATCAAATGAAAATGGAGAATTTGAATTAGAAATTGATGGAACGAAAATTATTCTGTTTTCTGCAATCGGATTTGAAACAAGAAAAATATCTTCTGATTCTATAGAGAATATTTTGGAATTAAAACCACTCATCACCGAACTAAATGAAGTAGTTCTTAAATCTAAGAAACAGAACAAAAAATTAGTTATTGGTAAATTTAAGAAGTCTAAAATCAATCATTATTTTGCCTGTGGAACAACACCTTGGATTTCAGCACGATATTTTAAATTTCAAGAAGATTATAATAAAACCTCGTTTCTAAATAAAATTAGAGTTTTAACGAATAGTGATGTTGACAATTCGAAATTTAACATACGATTTTATAGTGTAAATGAAAATGGCGAGCCAGAAGATTACATCTTTGATGAAAACATCATTGGAATAGCTAAAAAAGGAAAAAAAATAACTGAAGTAGATATCTCAGATTTGAATATTGAATTCCCTAAAGAGGGTTTTTTCATAGCAATAGAATGGCTAATAATCGAATCCAACAAACACGAATACAGTTACACAATGTCAGATTCTGGAAAAAAACTAACTGGAATTTCTTATGAACCAGCAATCGGAACTGTTCCAGCTGAAACTGACGAAAATACTTGGATTTTTACACAAGGAAAATGGAGAAAAATGCATAAAAATAATAGTGGAACTTTAAAAAGATATAAAGATAAATACAACTTATTAGCAATTGAATTAACACTAACGAATTAAAAATACTGTGGGTAACACCGTGTATAATTAATTGCTTGGTTATAGCCTACTTGCGAAAATCCTCGCGGATTTTCTTGGTTGGTAATTATTTACTAAATTAGGTGCTTGAAACACGCAACAAACCATATACAATAACGTTAGGCACAATTTGGAACCATGCAAGAAACTATAAAAATAAAGATAGATAATTTGACATTTGATTGTCGGACAGACGGTCATAAGGAAAATGAATTAGTGATTTTCTTACATGGTTGGCCTGAAACATCTCATATGTAAAAAAAACTAATGTCTGATTTTTCTAAAAAAGGGTTTTATTGTGTAGCACCTAATTTAAGAGGTTATAGTCAAGATGCTTGCCCAGAAGAAATAGAATAATATAGTTTGGGCAAGCTGTATATATTTATAACAATCTAAGAACCCATTTTAGCCTAGATCTCAGAAAACCTGCGGAAGTACATCTTAATCCAAACATGAAATACAAATCCTATCGAAAAAATAATGTAAATTTACCTGAACTTACGATTTGAGAACAGACCCAGTTCAAATTATTTTTTTGCCTTCTAAACGGCTAAAAAAATAGTTTGAATGTCTAAATAGAAACCAAAAAGAGTCAACCTATATCAGTCTAATACAAAATGAATTTTACTTTATTTTTTAAAAAGTCTAAATCATTGTAAAAGCCGGTAGATTCGATTTCCGGATGTCTTATATTAGTGTTACTCCCCATTCTTGTATTTAGGCGGCATGGCTGAATCTACTAATTGTTTTTTATATTTTGACGGGGACACCCCTGTTTTCTTTTTAAATACTCTATAAAAGCTAGTCTTCGACTGAAATCCACTATCAAAAGCAATACTTAATAAGGTGAATTTATCATATTTTTCATTCCCCATTTTAGCCTTTACCTCCTCTATTCGATAATCATTTATAAAATTATAAAAATTAGTACCTAAGTGCTCATTAAGTAATTCTGACAGCTTTTTATCTGTAATGTTCAATTTTTCAGCCAAATCAGATAGAGTCAAATCTTCATTAAGATATATCTTTTCTTTTAGTACCAGTTCAAATAATTCAGATTTTAATTTCTTGATATCTTCACTAGAAAAACTATTAAGTTGCTTAACTGGACGTTGCGTAACTATGTCAAAACTAACTACTGATGACGAATTTTCCTCAAACAAGAAGTTAGGTAGCAATATTTTTGCTTGAAACATACCCTTATACCCTAAAACACAAATCAAAACCACATAAGCGAAAGCAATAATGGTACCTATATTCCAAGGAATCATTGGATAATTCAATTCGTATATAGAGAATATACTATCTAATAATATAATACACATTAGCCCGTTCAATAAATATTTAATCCAAGAAAGAATATTGATATCTATAAATGAATAAGCATCTTCATGAGCTTTTGCAATCTTTTGAACTTGTTTAAAAGATACAATTATAAAAATTAGAAAATAAATGTTTTCTAACAGATTAAAGTAATCAGCATATAGAACGTAAGTGTTGTGATATTCATTAAATAACCCAAAAGCCATACTTAATGCTGCAGGTAGAGAAACCAAAAGCCAAAATAAAAAAAAAACAATTAGATGAAACAAGAGTGGTCTTATTATTTTTTCTTTAGATTGAAACAAGGATTGTATATAAAATAATAAAAATGGTCCTAATAAAAATCCAGAGCCATTACCAAAAATAATAGCAATAGCCCCTAATAGTTTGGACTGATGCACATAAGCATAATAATAAAGTAAAATAAAAAAAGAATTAATAAAAAAAACAGACAGCAATCTTTTAGGTAATCCTAAACTTGATTTTAGTATAAATACAACTAATATAAACAATAGAGACATGCCTGTTATTAGCACAAAATCTACAATCATTACCCAATTTTTCATTTATAAAAATAACAAAAAACTTGAATAAATATATTACTAATTTTTCACAAATTTGACACTAGAGTTATTAACTAATTTGATTGTATAAACTCCGGGTTTTAGATTCTCAACATAAATACCCCCGTTTTGTAATAGGAGACCTTTGTCTACTTTTTGACCCAATGAATTAAATATTTCATAACCCATACTCACAAATTTATTACTACCTTTTAAATAAATTAAATTATCCGCAGGATTAGGAAATAATTTCACTGAAGGATATATATATTCTTCATTATTTAATAAATCATTACTTATTTTAAATAAATAACTATCTCTATATTCCACAGCTGTTACATTATTCACTACACTTGGAGAGGGATCTATATCTACTGTTAAATTAAATTGGCCAGAAATATAAACGTTATCCTCACCGTCCATCCCAATTTGATGCGTATCAATAAAATCAACTCCTCCGAATTGCTCTCCTCTTAGGAAAAAACCATTATTGTCTAATACCAAAAGAAAAGCATCAGAAGCACTCCCTGATATTTTTGTAAGAATAAAATCCTCCGTTGATGATGGATTTAAATCAATGCTCCCCCCAAAAAAACCACTTACATTCACAGTACCATTACTACCAATTGCAATATCAAAAATTCGATTAGAGCTTTCTGATGACAATTGACGAACCCATTCCACATTGCCTGTAGGAGAAACTTTTAGTACAAAGCCATTATAATCTGTAGTACTTGATAGTGTATTTTCTAAATTATCTGACTGAGGATCAAAATTGACAACACCATCAAAAACACCAGCAATATATATATTATTCTGTAAATCTGCCTCAACAGCATAGATAGCAACATTTCCTCCTTCAGTATTCACGATATTAACTATTGCCCCTGTCTCATCTAGTTGCATAGTGTACCCAATTGTTTCGTCAGTTGCTGTTATAATATAATCATTAAAAGTTCTTGGATCCAAATCTGCTGTACCGTCAAAGTAACCAGACAAAAATATTTCAGTACTACTTTTTACAAACATTTCAAGTGCTAAGTCCTGACCTGTTCCCCCATAAGTATACACATCTAAAAATTCACCAAAACTATTTAGTTTTAATAAAAACACATCTGCTGCACCTTGACTTGATTTAATAAATTCATTATCACTAGGATCAAAATCCACAGTGCCGTACAAGTAACCTAAAACAAATACATTACCTAATTCATCTACCCCAATAGAAGTTGGTTCCTCATAATCAGTACCCCCTACTGTCTTAGCCCAAACAAACTCACCATTACTATCCAATTTAACTATAAAAATATCTCCATTACCTTGCGCCTCCAATATAAATTCCTCTGGACCCGGATTAAAATCTCCAGTCTCTTCAAAATAACCAGAAACATAAACATTTCCTATGCTGTCTGTCGTGATTGCCGTACCGTAATCAAAATAATCATTTCCAAAACTAACAGCCCAAACTAAATCACCATTCGAATTGGTTTTTTGAACAAAAACATCATAGAGATCATTGGATATTAACACAGTTTCATTGGAGGATATATCAAAATCAGTAGAGTCCGTAAAATAGCCAGTAGTATAACTATTGCCATTATCGTCTACATACATTTTTCTAATTACAGTTTCACCAATACCCCCAAAGCTACCACCCCACTCAAAAGTTTGTGAAAAAATTGAATATGAAAAAAAGAATAAAGTTAAAAGTAAAAAGTTGTTTTTTGTTAGTTTCATAAGTATCATTATTACATCAATTTATAGAAAGAATTATTTTACCCAAAGAACATCATTTCCTTTAGAATAACAGGCCCATTGGATACAGTGGGACTTATTTTTTTAATAAAAAAAACAATTCTTCTTAATTTTGGGTAGTAAGTTAGGTTCTAAAAAGAGAGTCCTCATATGCCAATAAAGAAATCACTTCAAAATTTAGAATAAAATTGTCTGGAAAACTCTAAAAAAAGGACTACAAACACTCCATGTATACGCATGAGTAAATAAATAATATTAATTTTCAAGCCTAAGACTACAAAGATTTGCAACACCAGCTCATCATAATAAATACTAATTAAAATGATATTTAAAATTGGCATAAAAACACTTATTAGTAAGAGTATTTTTTACTCATGGAATATATTTCTGATTTCTTAACTTAACACTTTTAAAGTTTCTATGATGTACTTGCTAAAATTGAATAAACAACATGATGAATAGCACTATAAATTTTCGGTACTCCATTCGCAAGTAGTATTTCTTTAAATAGTATAGATATAAATTACTTTTTGCTTTTGTTTTAAATTCACATTATTTTTTTTTTTAAAGACTAAAAAGTAATAAAGAAGTTAACTTTTTAAGTCTTTTAACAATTTTTCAATTGATTATATTTTTTTATCTATACTATACCATATAAATAATTTATAATATAACCACCCCATCCATCTTTTAAACTTCATCGAGTTCATAAGTTTTAGTAACACTAATACATTGGACAATCAAAGCTTTTAAGTAAGAAATACTTCCTTGTTTTAATAGCTGTATCTGTTATTTAAAAAATGTTTACTTCTTCAATTTCTTTCAAATAGTTAAGTAAGTAGTATCTTTAGTATTAGGCTTTATTTAACTTTTCAACTGAGAATATTTTATAGATTTACGAACAGAAAAAGAAAAATATCCTTTGAATAGTAGAAAATATTAAATGAAGTCTGTAAGAACTAAGAAAAAAAAATTCTCATTATTATTTGACAAGTATTACAAAAGTCTATTTAATTATGCGTTAAAAGTGATTGAGTGTAGAGATGCAGCGGAGAGCTTAGTTCAAGAAACATTCATTAAACTTTGGGAAAATATCGAAAACATTAAAGAAAATGAACGTTCAATAGAATCTTATCTGATTACAGTTTTAAAAAATAAGATTATTGATGATTATCGTAAAAATCAAACACAAAAAAGGCATTACAATTTATATAAGCTAAATAATGAGCTCACTACTGACATTGACAGTCAGTGGGAACTAGAAAAAGAAATAGAGAAAATCTACAATTCACTACCTCAAAAAACCTCTGATATTTTCAAATTATCAAGAGATAAAGGATTAACCTACGTTGAGATTGCTACATTAAAAAAGATATCCATAAAAACTGTGGAATTCCATATTTCTAAAGCTTTATACACATTTAAAAATGGGCTAAAGGATTATTTATAAAAAAAATTAGGGTATTAGTTAGTGGCAAACGTTATATAGTTAAACACCTAAAATGAAAAGACAATATGGTTAATGAAAGTGAAATTTGGGCCTATGTTTCTGGTCATGCAGATGAACTCACAAAGGTAAAAGTAGAGAACTGGAAAACTTCAAACAATTTCAACAAACAGCAATACGACTCAATTACAATGCTTTATAACACCTTAGACATAAATTCATTTGAGGACACTATTGATATGGAAGCAGTAAAAGCTAATTTCTTTACAGCTGTTGGTATTCCCAATTATAAAAGTCATGGTATGCAAAAGTATTTAAAATATGTAGCTGTATTTGTGCTATTATTATCCTTTGCGAGCATAGCTTTCCTAGATTTCTCGCAAAAAATAATTACTGTAGAAACAGGGTATGGTGAAGAGAATCAAATTACGCTTCCTGACGGATCTGTAGTTTGGTTAAACTCTAAAAGTAAAATTTCTTATATGGAAAATTATCCTAGAACAATTCAACTAAATGGTGAAGCCTTTTTTGAGGTAGCAAAAGATAAAGCCCATCCTTTTACAGTCGAGACCGTGGACAACGTTACAATAAAAGCTTTAGGCACAAGCTTTAACGTCAAAGCCTATCCAAATAACACGTATTTAGAAACTACACTTGTAACAGGTAAAATAGAAGTGTCAGCAAAGAATTATTTTGATGATAAAATCATTATGCTTCCAAATGACAATATTCGAATAAATAAGACTAATGGCTTACCTGTAAAAACTACAATCAAAAACAAACAAAACATTTTATCTTGGCGAGAAGGTAAAATTAGATTTGAGAATACATCATTTGAAGACATTGCCATTATACTAAACAATCAATTGAACGTAAAGCTTGTATTTAAAAATAAAAAAATTGCAAAGTCTCGTTTTACAGCCTCATTTGAGAAATCAACATCCATAAAAGAAATTTTGGAAGTTTTCAAGGCTTCCAAGAACTTTAAGTATAACCTAAATCAAGAAAAAAATGAGTGGGTGATTAAATAAATAAAGTGGGGAAATTGGAGTTTCCCCACTATAAAATGCTAATAAATCCTAATCGCAAAACCAGTATTAATTTAACACTATTCAAATTTATGAAAATAAAACAAATCATTCTACCTTTAAATAATAAACACACTTTAAAAAGAAGTCTTTGTTTAACTAAACTATCATTTACTTTATATCTAGTATGCTGTTTTCAATTCATGGCATTTACTAGTTTTTCTCAAAGCAAGGTCAATTTAAAATTGAAAAATAGTTCACTACAATCTATTTTAAGCCAATTAGAGTCCCAGACTTCATTCACTTTTGTTTATAGCAACGATGAAATAGATATTAACCAAAAGTACACTATTGATATTATTGAAAAGGATATTACGTCCGCATTGCAATTGTTATTTTATAATACAGATATACATTATAAATTTCGGAAAAACTTAATAATTCTTTCCACTCGAAAATCTAAAAATGAAAAATATACCGTAAGTGGTACTATTAAAGACGTTGCTACGGGAGAAACTTTACTTGGGGCGAATATTATTGTAATTGGAAAAAGTCAAGGAACTACTACCAACGAATATGGATTTTACTCTTTGACTCTTCCTCAAGGTAATTACACACTTCAAATCTCTTATTTGGGATATACTTCAAAAGACGAAATTATAGACTTAAATAAGAACATAAAAAAAGATTTTGAATTACAACCATCATCAAGTTTACTTGATGAAATTGTAATTGTCTCAGACACAAAAAATAAAAGTCAAGTGCAAAATGTCCTATCCGGTGTAAACAATCTAAAAGTAGCTGATATAAAACAGTTACCTGCTTTTTTTGGAGAACCTGACCTTAATAGGGCCATATTAACACAATCAGGTGTAACATCTGTAGGTGAAGGTACTGCAGGATTTAATGTAAGAGGTGGAAATATTGATCAAAATCTAACTTTGCTCGACGAAGCCCCCTTATATGTATCATCACATTTGTGGGGTCTTTTTTCTGTAGTAAATGCAGATGCCATTAAAGACATAACACTTTATAAAGGAGGGATACCCGCAAGGTTTGGAGGTAGAGCATCCTCTGTATTGGATATTCGTCAAAAAGAAGGGAATACCAAAGAATTCAAAGGAGAAGGAGGATTGGGCACCCTATTTTCAAGATTAACACTAGAAGG
>Ga0193951_1001142_pt1 | contig 11909 bp, 9 predicted proteins | sample BB_2_MG_FD_140370 | JGI IMG/M metagenome (GOLD analysis project Ga0193951, IMG submission 140370) | Microbial mat bacterial communities from the Broadkill River, Lewes, Delaware, United States - BB_2_MG | ecosystem: Environmental > Aquatic > Freshwater > River > Microbial mats | place: USA... | reverse complement strand
CCCATCAACCAGCGCCCCAATCGCTCCCGGCTGATCCCCTGAAGGCGCAAACGCCGATTGAACCTTGAACCTCTGCTTCATCACTCCACCATTATTCAGGCTGACCGCGCAGTATACCCTGCCGAACCAGCTGCAAAAAATTGTTCCACCTATCAATCCGCATACAGGCCGGCTTTTTTCACAGGGAGGCATTCAGACCCGGTCATTTATGCTGTATGCTCTTCCGGCTATATGCATTGATGGACACCTTGCACCGATTTATAGAGAGGACCAAGGCTTGGACGTGCAACTTTCCGACCGCGTGAACAGCATCAAACCTTCTCCCACCCTGGCAGTGACTAACCGTGCTGCCGAACTGCGAGCTGAAGGCAACGACATTATTGGCCTGGGAGCCGGCGAACCGGACTTCGACACTCCCGAACATATCAAGGCTGCGGCCACCAAAGCGATTCAGGACGGTTTCACCAAATATACCGCCGTGGATGGCACGCCCGCGCTGAAAAAGGCGATTATCGCCAAATTCGAGCGCGAGAACGGTTTCAAATACGAAGCCAACCAGATTCTGGTTTCCAGCGGTGGCAAGCAGAGCTTCTTCAACCTGTCCCTCGCCCTGCTGAATCCGGGTGATGAGGTAGTAATCCCGGCACCCTACTGGGTTTCCTACCCGGACATGGTTCTGGTGGCCGAAGGCACACCGGTGATCATTACCACCACTCAGGAACAGCGCTTCAAGATCACGCCGGAACAGCTGGACGAAGCGATCACCGACAAGACACGTCTGGTGGTACTGAACAGCCCGTCCAACCCGTCCGGTGTGGCGTATACGCTGGAAGAGCTGCAGGCACTGGGCGAAGTACTGAAAAAGTACCCGAATGTACTGGTCGCTACCGACGACATGTACGAGCACATCCTGTTCACCGAACAGCCGTTCTGCAACATCCTGAACGCCTGCCCCGAACTGTATGACCGCACCATCGTACTGAACGGTGTATCCAAGGCCTACTCCATGACCGGATGGCGCATTGGCTACGCAGCTGGCCCGGCCAAGCTGATCGGTGCCATGAAAAAGATCCAGTCCCAGAGCACCTCCAATCCGAACTCTATTGCTCAGGTAGCGGCCCAGACCGCATTGGAAGGTCCGCAGGACTGCGTCGAGATGATGGTCACTGCATTCAAGCAGCGCCATGATTTTGTGGTCAGCTCACTGAACGAGATCGAAGGTGTTGACTGCATCGAAGCGGATGGCACCTTCTACGCGTTCCCGAGTTTCCACAAGGTGATCGACTCCCGCCCCGAGTTTGCGGATGACATCGCGCTGGCCGAGTTCCTGTTGCAGGAAGCCGGCGTTGCTCTGGTACCTGGATCGGCTTTCGGCGCGCCCGGCAACATGCGCCTGTCCTTTGCCACCAGCCTCAGCGTGCTGGAAAGCGCAATCAGCCGGATCAAGGCTGCGCTTGAGAAATAATCACATACGCCCCGGTCCACCGGGGCGTTTTGTTTCACCCTTGCATACACACTTCCCCCACCCATGAAAACAACCGCGCTCACTCGCCTGCTTGAAAATGCGTCCACTCCTGCCTTGCTGGCCAAGGACGACAACCTGAAATGGCACAACACCGCGTTTGCCGCACTGCCCGAGTCAACACGAGAGACCCTGATTGACTGGGCTGGCAATAGCCACGATCCACACCTCATGCTGGATGGACTGCTGTTCGAGCGCCTCGCATCTGACGATCGCACGCTGGTGCTCAGTCTGAGCGCCACCTCCATACACCTGCAACAGACGCTGATCACCCAGCTGTTGCCATTACTCAAACAGGGCAGCGACCCCTTTTATGTGCTGCCGGAGCTGCTGGCCAAGCTGTTACGCTGGCAACACGCCACCGGTTGCAAGCTGGGCGCCGGGGACAAACTGATCACCGTGGGCGATTACCGCGAAGGCCAGTACATCACCCCGACGACAGAGCCGATTGCATCCAACCCGGCCGCTCGCCTGTACAGCAAAAACGAAACCGCCGCCCTGCTGCCGGATCAGAACGGTGAACCGGCCTGGCTGGCACAACGCATCGACTCACCCGAGGGGCAACCACTGGGGCACCTCATGCTATGCCAGCCGGGCGATACGGCCGCTTCTCTGGCCGATTGCACCCGGGTCCTGAAACTCTGCGCTGACCTGGCCAGTGCCTGGCTGGGCGAAAGCGCAACTCAGGAAGCACAGACTCCGCCCCTGCCACAGGATAAGCTGACCCAGCTTTCTACGCGCGACGCTCTGGACAGTGCACTGAAACAGTGTGAACAGCTGTACAGCCGCCAGGGACATGATTTTGAGCTGGCCATGATCGACATTGATGGCCTGTCCGCCATCAACAATGGACTCGGACAGCGCACCGGAGACGAAGTGCTCAAGGAATTTGCCCACCTGTTGCAGCATACCTGTCGCTCATCCGACCAGTTGTTCCGCTTTGGCGGTGACGAATTCGTCGTCCTGTTCCATCAGGATGATCTGGCACCTGCGTTTGAACAGCGCCTGGAACGTATCAACAGCAAGATGAGCAAGCAATTGGGGCAACCCTTCCACTCCAGCCACGGCGTCGCCACCCTGAGCGAAGCCCGCGGCAGCGGCGACGAACTCCTTTTGCTGGCCGACAGCCGACTGAGAAAGGCCAAAAACCACAACTGACTGTTCCTTATATAAGCACCACATGGATATTGAACTGATCAGTCCAAAGTCTGACAATGGGCTTTTTATGGAATGATCGGTTTAATTATGGGCAGAGGCCGACCACCGACACACAGCCGTGAGTCACTGCTTGAACGGGGACACACCCTGTTCCAACTCCATGGCTTCCACGGCACCAGTCTCAGCATGATTCTGGATGCCTGTGAAGTTTCACGAGGCTCGTTCTACAACTACTTCGGCGGCAAGGAAGCCTTTGCCATCGAAGTGGTCGAACACTACCAGGCGCTGGAATTGGACCGCTGGGCCAGCGAATTCGAGACCCTGCAGGGCACCCACGCCCAGAAGATCCAAACCATGCTGAAGCGCCTGATCAACGAGTTTGACCAGGAGAATGAGCGACTGGGGTGCCTGCTGGCCAATCTGGCCGGTGAAATGTCACTGGCCTCCCCCCGCTTTCGCGCCGCCATCCGTCGCTCGGTTGCACGAGTAATGGAAATGATTGATGCCGATATGCAGATCTGTCAGGCAGAAGGCAGCGTCCGTTCCGACCTCCCTTCCAGCCGCTTGGCCGCGATGGTATGGGATTACTGGCAGGGTGCTCTCCTGCGCATGCGTACCGAGGACAGCCTGGAGCCCTTGTACAACACCGTCGAAATGCTATGGGAGCATATGCTCCCGCCCCCAACCCAACACAATTAAAACAGCCCCCAAGAGCACAAAATGAAACTATTGACCCCCACCCTGCTCATCAGTCTGGCGCTGGCAACGGGCAGCGCCGCTGCCGAAGAAGCGCCCGCAGGTAAACCTGCCGGCCTGCCGGCTGAAGTCGTTCGCATTCAGCCGCAGACTCTGGCACACAGCATCAGCGCCGTTGGCGTACTCGAAGCCAACGAATCCGTCATGCTCAGCCCCGAACAAAGCGGGCGCATCAGCAAAATTCTGTTTCAGGAAGGTGAAAATATCGAAGTCGGCAGCGCCCTGTTTCAGCTCGACAGCGCCATCTACGACGCTGTGCTGCAACAGGCCAAAGCGCGTGTACGACTGAGCCAGCTGGAATTTGAACGCGCCGACAGCCTGTTACAGAAACGGGTTGGCTCCCAGACCGACCGCGATGCAAAACTGGCACAGCTGCAGGTTGACCAGGCCGAACTGGCACTGGCGCGCACTCGCCTGAACAAGATGACTGTCAGAGCCCCCTTCACCGGCACACTGGGCCTGCGCCTGGTGAGCCCGGGTGATTTTGTCAATGTCGGCGAACCGCTGGTTGAATTGAGCGACACTCGCAGCCTCAAGGTACAGTTCAGCGTCCCCGAGCGCTATCTGGGTGAGCTGAAGACCGGCCAGGCAATCAATCTCAGTATTGACGCCCTCAACGCACAGTCATTACAGGGCGAAATCTATGCCATTTCCCCTTCATCCGACCCGAACAGCCACAATATCAGCATACGTGCCCGCGTACCCAACCCTGAAAACGAGCTCAAACCGGGGCTGTTTGTGCGCATCCAGATCCAGACCGGCACTGATGATCAGGCCCTGATCGTACCCGAGGAAGCCCTGATTCTGAACGGTACCTCCACCCTGGTCATGCTGATGAATGAGCAGCAGCAGGTGGAACTGACCCCCGTCACTACGGGCAAGCGCCGTTACGGTGAAGTCCAGATTCTGAGCGGCCTCGAACCCGGCGCCGTGGTGGTCACAGCAGGCCACCTCAAGCTGCAACCCGGCATGCCAATCACCCCCATTTTCCCCCAGTCTGAAGCAGGCAAGGACGCATGATTCTCTCTGAAATCAGCATCAAGCGCCCGGTACTGGCCACGGTAATGAGCCTGCTGGTACTGTTGATCGGCCTGATCGCCTACGATCGCCTGACCGTGCGCGAATACCCCAAGATCGACGTCCCTGTCGTCTCGGTCGAAACCGTATATCCGGGTGCCAGCGCCTCGATCATCGAATCTCAGGTCACCAAGATCATCGAAGACTCCCTGTCCGGCATTGAGGGCATCGACTTTATCACGTCGGTCAGTCAGTCCGAGGCAAGCAAGATATCTGTCACCTTCGACCTGGCACGCGACCCCGACGATGCCGCCAGCGAGGTACGTGACCGTGTTGGCCGTGTGCGTGGCCAGTTGCCGGATGATATTGATGAGCCCGTGGTAGCGAAATCCGAAGCGGATGCCCAGCCCATCATCTGGATCGCCCTGTCATCGGAAGTCCATGACACCATGGAAGTCACCGACTATGCGGAAAACCGGGTCAAGGACCCGCTGCAAACGGTGCCGGGCGTCGCCAGTGTGATGATTGTCGGTGAACGCCGCTATGCCATGCGTATCTGGCTGGACCCGCAGAAAATGGCTGCCTATCGCATCGTGCCTCAGGATATCGAAGCGGCCCTGAGCGCCCAGAACGTCGAGATTCCGGCCGGACGCATCGAGAGCCGCGAGCGTGAATTCACCGTCCTGGCCCAGACCGACCTGAACACGGTTGAAGAATTCGAGCGCGTTATCATTCGCAACGACAACGGCTATCCCGTGCGCGTGCGCGATATCGCCCGGGTCGAAATTGCGCCCGAATCCGAGCGCAACATTGCCCGTTTCAGTGGCGACAACGCCGTCGCACTCGGGGTGATCAAGCAGTCCACCGCCAATCCGCTGGATGTGTCGGCCGGAGTGCGCGACATGCTGGCCGATATCGACCGCAACCTGCCGGAAGGCATGCATGCACAGGTGGGCTACGACTCTTCACTGTTCATTGAGGAGTCGATCGAGTCGGTATTCACGACTCTGTGGCAGGCTGGCATTCTGGTTGTACTGGTGATTTTCTTCTTCCTGCGCAACCTCAAGGCCACGCTGATTCCGGTGGTGACCATTCCGCTGTCACTGATCGGCGCCTTTGCCATGATGTCGCTGATGGGATTCTCCATCAACACCCTGACCCTGCTGGCACTGGTACTGGCGATCGGCCTGGTAGTGGATGACGCCATCGTGATGCTGGAAAACATCTACCGCCATGTAGAAGACGGCCTGTCTCCGATTCAGGCGGCCTTTAAGGGCGCGAAAGAGATCGGCTTTGCCGTCATCGCCACCACTGCTACGCTGGTTGCAGTCTTTGTACCCGTTGCCTTCAGCACCGGCCGTACCGGTAAGCTGTTCACCGAGTTCGCCCTGACACTGGCAGGGTCGGTGGTAGTATCCACCTTCATCGCCCTGTCGCTGTCACCGATGCTCTGCTCTCGCCTGCTGCATCACGAGTCTCGCCACAGCGCCATTTTCAACCTGATCGAAGGCTGGCTCAACGCGCTCAGCAACGGCTATCAGGCTCTGCTGGGCAAGGTGTTGCGTTCACGCCTGCTGGCCATCGTACTTATGGCGGCCAGTGCCGGTACCGGTTACTACTTCTATCAGCAGCTGCCACAGGAGCTGGCGCCGACGGAAGACCGCGGCACCATTATGACCTTCTCCATCTCACCGGAAGGTGCGTCGGTTGATTATGTTGACCGTTACGCACGCCAGGTAGAACAGATCGTGGGCCAGGTTCCTGAAGGCATGTACTACTTCGGCGTAGTCGGTTTTCCCAGTGAAACCAACTCGCTCTCCTTCCTGCGCCTGGAAGACTGGGATAACCGCGAGCGCAAGCAGCAGGCCATTACCGACAGCCTGACACCGCAGCTGTATGGTGGCGTCACCGGCAATATGAGTTTTGCCATGAACCCGCCATCGCTGGGCCAGAGCATCATCTCGCGCCCGGTGGAGTTCATCATCAAGACCACTGCCGATTATGAGCAGCTGAGTGTCATTACCGACAAGATGCTGGCCAAAATGGCCGAAAATCCGGGACTGGCGCAGCCGGATACCGATCTCAAGCTGAACAAGCCGGAGCTGAGCATCACCCTGAACCGTGACAAGGTGTCCGATGTGGGCATCCACGTGGACAGTATTGGCCGGGCTTTGGAAACCTTCATGGCCGGACGTGAGCTGACCCGCTACAAGCAGGATGGTGAGCAATACGATGTCATCCTCAAGGTTGCCGACGATGACCGCCGCGTGCCGGGTGATCTCACCGACCTGTACGTGCGTGGTGATCAGGGCGACATGATTCAGCTGGCCAACCTGGTGGATGTCGAGGAAACCATCACCGCCAAGGAACTGAACCACTTTGACAAGCTCAAGGCGGTCAAGATCCAGGCCATGCTGGCACCGGGTTACAGTCTGGGTGAAGCACTGACCTTCATGGAGCAGAGCCTGAAAGAGGTTGCACCTGACGCTCTGCATGATTACGCCGGACAGTCACGCGAGTTCAAGGAATCCAGCAACACGCTGCAGATGACCTTCGGCCTGGCGCTGATCTTCATCTTCCTGGTACTGGCGGCACAGTTCGAGAGCTTCAAGAACCCGCTGATCATCATGCTGGCCGTGCCTCCGGCACTGGCGGGTGCCCTGCTGGCACTGCACTACTCGGGCGGCTCACTCAGCATCTACAGCCAGATCGGCCTGATTACCCTGATCGGTCTGGTCACCAAGCATGGCATCCTGATCATCGAGTTCGCCAACCAGCTGCAGGACCGTGGTGTCGAACTGCAGAAAGCGATCGTCGATGCAGCGGCACTGCGCCTGCGTCCAATTTTGATGACCACCGGAGCAACCGTGCTTGGCGCCGTGCCATTGGCACTGGCCTTTGGTGCCGGTGCCGAATCACGCCAGCAGATCGGCTGGGTGATCGTGGGCGGCATGATGTTTGGCACCCTGCTGACACTGTTCATCATCCCAACCGTCTATAGTTATTTTGGTAAACGCAACTTCGTTCAGGTCGAGCCCGACCCTGCACATCAATAAGGGAAGCACCGCAACGTGAAAAACCTTAAGCAACGACTCATCCCCGTACTGATCGCGGGGGCTCTGGCTTCAACCCAAACGCAGGCGGCTGCTCTGACTGACCTCTATCGCCTGGCGCTGGATAATGACCCTCAACTCAAGTCAGCAGAAGCCAGCTATTTTGCCGGTCAGGAAGCACTGCCTCAGGGCCGTGCCGGCCTGCTGCCACAGATCAATGCAGGCGCCAGCCTGACGCAGGCTGACAGCGGCGCTCTGGATCAGGAAGCGGGTGACCGCGCCTGGCAGGTCTCATTGGTCCAACCCGTGTTCGATTCCACCGCCTGGTATGGCTATCAGAAAAGCAAGGTGGTCAGCGACCGCGCGCTGCTCAACTACGATCTGGCGCAGCAGCAGCTGATTCTGCGCACGGTCAATGCTTATCTGAGCGTACTCAACGCCAACAGCGCACTGGATACCGCTCAGGCACAGGAACGCGCGCTGCAACGCCGCCTGGATCAGGTGAATGCCCAGTTTGATGTTGGTCTGATTGCCATCACCGATGTACAGGAAGCCCAGGCATCCTTTGATAATGCTGTCGTTCAGCGCATTGACGCCGAAGGCGCGCTGGCCAACAGCTATGAAGCATTGGAACGCCTGGCGGGCAACACCTTTGACCAGGTTGATCCGCTGCGCGAAGACTACCCCATCACCCCCATCACCCCCCGTGAGCCATCCGCCTGGCTGGAAAAAGCACACCAGGGCAATCTGGCGCTCAAATTGAGCGAGCTGGGTGTGGATATCGGCCGTCAGGACGCCAAGATCGCGCGCTCCGGCCACAATCCCAAGCTGCAATTCGAAGCCAATTACGGCTACAGCGAGTCCGAATTCCAGCGTCAGGACTGGGATGAAGGTAGCGCCGTTGCACTGAAGTTCAGCCTGCCGCTCTACTCCGGCGGCGCAACCAGCTCAAGAGTTCGCCAGGCCGAGCAGAACCTGAATGCCGCCCGCTACGACCGTGAAGACCAGTACCGTGCCGTGACGGAAAACACCCGTTCACTGCTGCGCGATCTGCAAACCAGCGTCCAGAGCGTGAAGGCCCGCCTGCAGAGCATCAAATCTCGTGAAACTGCTCTGCGTGCGACCGAAGAAGGTTTCAATGTCGGCACTCGTAACGTGGTCGACGTACTTCAGGCCGAACAGGCGCTGTATCAGGCCCGGCTGGACTACGCCACCGCGCGCTTCAACCACGTTTCGACCCTGTTCAACTTCAAACTGCAGCTGGGCACACTGAGCCCGGACGACCTGTATGCACTGGACGAGTGGTTGCAGAACGACTGAGGCAACAACCTGAAAGACGGACACAAAAAAGGGCTGATCCAATCAGCCCTTTTTTATAACTGTGTTCCGTACGGAATATCCAGCGACTCCAAACCCGGCACTCAGTGCAACGTCGGGTTATCGTCTTCGGATTCCGGGATGATAACCTGCCCAGAACCATCCAGCGCCAGCGCTCCGATCTCTTGGGCACGCTCCAGCAACTGCTGCAACAGCATTTCCGTCAGGTGTGCACTGATGATCAGACCGGCGGGAGGATCTCCCTCAAACAGCTCTTCATCCACCAGACCATCGCCTCTCAACCCCAGCAGCAGCGGATTTTCTTCAATCAGCGGTGCCAAATCTTCCGGTGCAAACACCACGTAGTCAGACGATACCTGCAGCGCCAGCTGATAGGCATCATGCCTCGCCTCACCCAGCTTTTTCAGATAGGCACTTTCGGCACTGTTGAACAGCAGGCTTAGTTGACTATTGCCCGGCCGTTCCAGGTCGGGGCCGTTCACCTCGCTGTAATCAACGCACTTCACCTCGGGTACATTGTCCAGCTCCCAGGCATCAACCAGAATACGATCTTCTTCATCCACTCCCAGCCATTCACGATTGACGGCAACCGCCAGCAGCCCTTCAATGGCCGCCGCACAGACATTGCTGCAGATGATGACACCCACGCTGGGATTGTCGATTTCGGCAGGATCTTCCACCAGCTCGCTGGCCCTGGCCGACAGCAGCTTGGGATCATCCGCCACCAGCCTGGCCAACTCGACCGGCGGCAGGTTGAGCATGGACTGGCATACTCGGTGCGCCGTGAGATAGGGCTCATGCTGACCATTATCCTGCATGGCACGCACATAGCGTTGACGTACGCGATCCATGAGATCTGCTAGCAACTGGCTCATCAATACCTCTGGGTGCTGTGGTTGAATCAGACTCAGTGGAGCGTAATGCCCACCGGCTTCACATCGTCTTTCAGTGTATCAAAAGCGGTGCGCAATTGACGCAATGGAATCAATCCGAAATCAATCGGGTCGGTCGGCAGATCGCACCAGTCCAGCGCCCAGATACGCGTCATCAGCTCATATTCACCGATCAGCGCATCCATGAAAATCATCACCGCTTCAACACGCGGGTCCATTTCCAGAATTTTAGGCGCATCCTGCAGATAGATGGTGAGCTGCATCTTGCCGTTCACCACCTTAACTGCACACCAGAAATCATCGATATCGCAGTACTCATCGCCCATATTGACACAGGATGGCACGGGGTCATGGCGATGATTGAATGCCCGCACACTGATGCCGCTCAGTTCGGGCGCAGCGCCCACCAGGCTCAGCACGGCATGAATGGATTCAGGATAGCCATCGCAGCCAAAAATCATCTCTACCGGCCCCTCTTCGAACTCCTGTTCAAAGTGGAAGGTCAGGTTACGATCGATTTTCTGCAGGCTGTCACGGTAAGTGTCGAGCAGGTTTTCAGCATCAAACTGTGACCCCTGCTGGCTTTGCAGCAACTGATCAAGGGTCTGCTCGAGCCGACGCCAGAAGGCGTTGATGTGTTCGAGGTCAGGTTTGGAAATCATGTATATCCAGCGTACAAGAATGAATGTTCAGGTGCGTGGAACCACCACACCTGTCTGCCCCTGATATTTGCCGTTACGGTCCTTGTAGGAGGTTTCGCACACTTCGTCGGCACCGAGAAACAGCATCTGGGCAACGCCTTCATGGGCGTAGATACGCGCCGGCAGCGGTGTTGTATTGGAGAACTCGAGGGTGACGTGACCTTCCCACTCGGGTTCGAGCGGTGTCACGTTCACAATAATGCCACAACGGGCATAGGTGCTCTTGCCCAGGCAAATGGTCAGCACATCGCGCGGAATGCGGAAATATTCCACCGTGCGGGCCAGTGCAAAAGAGTTGGGCGGAATAATGCAGACATCGGACTGCACATCCACAAAGCTGCCTTCATCGAAATTTTTCGGATCAACGATAGACGAGTTGATGTTGGTGAAAATCTTGAATTCGTCGGCACAGCGCACATCATAGCCATAGCTGGACGTGCCGTAGGATACGATGGGTTGATCATTCATCCGGCGCACCTGACCGGACTCGAATGGCTCGATCATGCCGTGCTCGCTTGCCATGCGGCGAATCCAGCGATCTGACTTAATTCCCATAGCTACCTTGAACTCCGATGTGTACGTGAGATTATGCAGCCGAGCATTCTACCGGATCTGCATAAAAAAAACCGCCCCGACAAGCGCCGGGGCGGCAAATTTCATCTCGCTGTACTAATCAAGTTCGACCGCAATATTCGGCACGGAGTTCCCGCCGGACTGCGTTTTTTTCGCCAGGCGCGCACCTGCCTTGCGCGCAATCTCACGATAGCGCAGCGTATGGGCACCTTCAGGTTCGGCAACAACGGTCGGCTTGCCACTGTCCGTCTGCTCCCTGATCGCCAGTGCCAAAGGCAGCTGCCCCAGCAACTCGGTATCATAATCAGCCGCGATCCGTTCGCCACCACCGGCACCAAAGAGCGCTTCCTCATGACCGCAGTTGGTGCAGATATGGACACTCATGTTTTCGATCACGCCCAGCACGGGAATATCCACCTTGCGGAACATCTCTATACCCTTGCGAGCGTCCAGTAGCGCAATGTCCTGCGGCGTGGTGACAATAATCGCAGCGGTCACCGGCACCCGCTGCGCCAGAGTCAGCTGGATATCACCGGTACCTGGCGGCATGTCGATCAACAGGTAATCCAGATCCTGCCAGAGGGTCTGGTTAAGCAGTTGCTGCATGGCGCCGCTGACCATGGGGCCTCGCCATACCATCGGCGTATTTTCATCGACCAGATAGCTCATCGACATCGACTGCACACCGTAGCGCTCGATGGGCTTGAAGTATTTTTCTTCGGCCGTTTCTGGACGCTCACCTTCGGCAACGCCCAGCATCATGCCCTGGCTGGGGCCATAGATATCCGCATCCAGAATCCCCACGCGAGCACCTTCAGCCGCCAGTGCCAGCGCCAGATTGACCGTTGTGGTCGACTTGCCGACCCCGCCCTTGCCGGAAGCGACGGCGATGATATTG
>Ga0193951_1001141_pt1 | contig 11911 bp, 6 predicted proteins | sample BB_2_MG_FD_140370 | JGI IMG/M metagenome (GOLD analysis project Ga0193951, IMG submission 140370) | Microbial mat bacterial communities from the Broadkill River, Lewes, Delaware, United States - BB_2_MG | ecosystem: Environmental > Aquatic > Freshwater > River > Microbial mats | place: USA... | reverse complement strand
GTAAAACCTTCAATTTGTTCAAATTCAAGGTCATATTTTTTATCCCAATCTTCAGCCTTTATAAATCCAGTTGATTTTCCATCTCCAATTTGAAATGAATTGATATCTATATCATTTTTAAAAGTTAGTCCGCCATAAGGATATATTTTATAAAGACTTTCTTTAGCTCCCCAAATTACTGTTAACTGTTCAATATAATCATCATCTTCGTGAATAAAGCCTCTTTCAAAATTGACAAACTTATGTTGTATAATTTTAATTTTTTCACGGTTTTTCTCCATATCAATACCAACTTCTTTATCGCTAATAATAATTGCTGAAAAAGTAAATGAATGAGTTATTGAAATATGCTTACCATCGTGTAAATGAGGTTTTCCATTTGGAGTGTAATATAAATCAAAATCAGAATAACCAGCTTCTTTTAATAAATGTCTTATACTCAAGAATCCACGTTGGTGAATTTTTGACTTCATTGATAACAATCTTTCTTTACTTCTGTCAGTTAATGGAATATTTTCCGACAATTCATCAAAAGATGCTTCAATTTTCCACACATAAACTGTTGTGTGATTGTTCGGTTTAATTGTTTTATATAAAGGCATTTATAATTTCAAAGGTATTTCGTACTTTTGCAAAACTTAAACAAATAAAATTTATTTGTTTTAAATAAACAACAAATTTAATAAATATGAGTGCAGAAACATCAACATACGTAAAATATAAAGTAAAAGATATCAATCTTGCTGACTGGGGACGTAAAGAAATTGAACTGGCAGAGTCAGAAATGCCTGGGTTAATGAGCTTAAGAGAAGAGTATAAAGGTCAAAAACCATTAAAAGGTGCAAGGATTGCTGGATGTTTACATATGACAATCCAAACTGCTGTATTAATTGAAACATTGGTTGATTTAGGAGCTGAGGTTACTTGGAGTTCTTGTAATATATTTTCTACACAAGATCAAGCTGCTGCTGCAATTGCTGCTGCAGGAGTTTCAGTATATGCTTGGAAAGATATGACTGACGAGGAATTTGACTGGTGTATTGAACAAACATTATTCTTTGGTGAAGATAAAAAACCGTTGAATTTAATTTTAGATGATGGAGGAGATTTAACAAATATGGTATTAGATAAGTATCCTGAGTTAGCTGCTGGAATTAATGGTTTAAGTGAAGAAACTACAACAGGAGTTCACCGTTTATATGATAGAATGAAAGCTGGAACATTACCAATGCCTGCTATTAACGTAAACGATTCTGTTACAAAATCTAAATTTGATAATAAATATGGATGTAGAGAAAGTGCTGTAGATGCAATTCGTAGAGCTACAGATATTATGTTAGCAGGTAAACGTGTTGTTGTTTGTGGTTATGGTGATGTTGGTAAAGGTACTGCAGCATCTTTTAGAGGAACTGGTGCTATTGTAACAATTACTGAAATTGATCCAATTTGTGCGTTACAGGCTGCAATGGATGGTTTTGAAGTAAAAAGATTGGATACTGTTGTTGGAAAAGCTGATATTGTAATTACAACCACAGGAAATAAAGATATTGTTCAAGGTCAACACTTTGAAGCAATGAAAGACAAAACAATAGTTTGTAATATTGGTCATTTTGATAATGAGATTGATATGGCTTGGTTAAACAAAAAATATGGTTCTTCTAAAGTTGAAATTAAACCTCAGGTTGATAAATATACTGTTGGTGAAAATGAAATCATCATTTTAGCTGAAGGTCGTTTAGTAAATCTTGGTTGTGCAACTGGTCATCCAAGTTTTGTAATGAGTAATTCATTTACAAACCAAACATTGGCACAATTAGAGCTTTGGAATAACAGAGAAGCGTATGAAAATAAAGTTTATATGTTACCAAAACATTTAGATGAAAAAGTGGCTCGTTTACATTTAGAAAAAATTGGTGTGGAATTAGAAACACTTAGAGATGATCAAGCTGAATATATTGGTGTAACTGTTGAGGGACCATTTAAACCTGAATATTACAGATACTAATATTAAGTAAAATGCATAAATATAAAAGGCTTCATTAATTGTTTTAATGAAGCCTTTTTTTCTTCAAAAATTTCTAAAAATATCAATATCTTTGCTGAAATTTTTTTTATGAAAACCATTTTAGTACCTCTTGGAAATACAGATAAAGCGATAAATACCTTACAATATGCAATTGATTTTGCCTCAGAAGTAAATGCACAAATTTATATAGTTCACGTTTTTGGATCAGCAAAAGTAACTGGTCTTCTTAGAAATATTGATGATGTTATTGAAAGTAGAACTAAAAAAGAAATTGTAGAGGTTTTATCTAAGGTAGATGTAAAAAATATTGATATTAAAGCTATTACTGCTAAAGGTAAAATTTTAGATGTTATTGCAAGAGCTTCAAAAGAATTAAATGTTGATTTAATAATTTCTTCAGCAAATATTACCAGTGCAGACTCTTCACTTTATGTAGGAACAATTACAGGAGGTATCGTTAAAAGAACAGAACTACCAATGCTAATTATTCCTATGAATTGTAAATTTAAACCATTTACCAATAGTTTAATAGGTCTTAGATCAGGTGTTATTAGAAAACAAGATGTATTAAAACCTTTAGAGTATTTAGTTGATTGTTTTAAAATGAATGTTAATTTATTACACGTAATTACTCCTCACAATAAAGAAGTGGATAATGCATTACACGAAGATTTTAAAACAATTTCTGGTTCAATTTCAACCAGTGAAAATGCAACTGTTTATCAAGGAGTTTTAGAGCATCTAAAAACGATTAATCCCGATTTATTGTGTGTAATTAGAAGAAAACGAGGTTTCTTTGCCAAGTTATGGGAGCAAAACAGTATTCAAAAAATTGATTTTGAAAGTAGAATTCCTTTATTAGTTCTTAAAGGAAATTTATAATTTGTTAGGATGTAACTTGTCTGGCTAGTGTATTTGACTGACAGAATTCAAAGAATATATTATTATAACCTTGAAGCTATGTTTGTATATAGATTTCAAGGTTTTTTTATGAGTTGAGGATTAGTGTTTTTTTGATTTATAGTGCTAATAATTTGTAAGAATAGCAGGTTGAATATTTTAGTTATATAAGAAAACAACATAATAATATTTGATGATTGAATTGTTACTATGATAATTGTCATTAGTATATGCTTGAAAAGTATGTAATATTGGATTTATTTTTTAATAAACTTAATTTCATTTGCTATGAAAAAATTACTTCAATCTTTGATTGGACTTCTTTCTGTTATAATATTATTTATAACTTGTTCTAAAGATGAACCGATAATTCAACATTCTTTAACTGTTCAGATTACGCCTGAGGAAGGAGGTAGTGTTTCTCCATTGTCGGGAAATATTAATGACGGAGAAGCAATTTCTTTAAAAGCAATACCAACTTCAGAATATATTTTTAAAAATTGGTCTGGGGATGCATCAGGAATTAGTAACCCTACAACAGTAGTAATGAACTCTGATAAAACAGTAACGGCGGTATTTGAAAGAAAAAAGTATATTTTGTCTATTGAAATAGAAGGAGAAGGTAAAGTAAATGAGACTGAACTTTCATCTAAGACAAATGGAGGATATCCATCAGGGAATGTTGTGAAATTAGAGGCTGTACCTGAAGAAGGTTGGGAGTTTGTTGAATGGAGTGGAGATTTAACAGGGGTAGATAATCCAAAGAATATAACTGTTGATAAAGCTAAGCAAGTAAAAGCGATATTTCAGCCAGTTTTGTATAATCAGATTTTGGGTAAATGGAACATAGATAATTCAAAATTGATAAGCTCAAAGAGCTCAAATGGTATTGGGGTGAAATCAAATGAAAAAGAATGTATCTTATATTCTATTATTTTTAATTCGGATGGCTCATTCATTTTAAGTTTAAACTCGGGGGAAATTCAAGGAACCTTTTATTTTGATAGCTCAAATTCTATTATTCTTAATAATAAAGGAAAGTTTGATAATATTCACATCAATAACAATGTTTTAAACTTTCATTTGAATCTCAATAATCTATGTGAAATGGATGTAGATGCGGATGTTGATAACAACTATAATGAAGGTGATTGTGTTTCGTTTTTAAATTGTTTTGATAATAATTTGTGGGTTCTGCAAGCAGAACACGAATTTAAATTTATTCGTGTAAAAAATAATCTTTCTGAAACTTGGTTGGAACTATATACTTTTAATAGTACATGGGGTTGTACTGTTGAATCAATCACAAACGTTACAGGTGGTTATAATCCGGTTTTAATAGAGAATACTATTGAGAAATTGACTTTTGTTCTGGGTAATACTACAGAAGGAGATATTCAAGTACAGTTTCAAATTATGACAAATGATAATCTTTCAGTTAGTTATAACTATGATAACGATAGTTTAGACAGAACAGATTATTATGAATTAAGTAATGAGGAAAACTTAAACCAATATTTACAGTCGCTTTCGGACTGTACAGAAAATAGTATTGATGAAGATTATGATGGAGTTTATAATAACCTTGATTTGTGTGAAAACACGCTTAAAGGAGAGAACGTAGATATTAACGGTTGTTCAGACTCACAAAAGGATAGCGATGGCGATAATATAATGGATAATATTGATATTTGCCCAAACACACCTATTGGTGAAGCAGTGAATGTAAATGGATGTTCTTTGTCTCAAATTGATTCTGATGAAGATGGAATAATGGATAGTGTTGATATTTGCCCAAATACTCCAATAGGAGAAAGTATTAATGTTTATGGTTGTTCTGATTCACAAATCGATTCTGATAAAGATGGTATAATGGACGATATTGATGTTTGTCCTAATACTCCAATCGGAGAGAGTATTAATATTAATGGTTGTTCAGAATCACAAATAGATGATGATAATGATGGGGTCATGAATTCTGAGGACTCTTGCCCGAATACACCTGTTGAAGAAACTGTGAATACTAACGGTTGTTCAAATTCACAGTTGGATGATGATAATGATGGCATTATGAACTCTGATGATGCATGTCCAAATACACCTATCGATGAAGTTGTAAATATTAATGGTTGTTCTGATTCACAAATTGATTCAGATGAAGATGGTATAATGAATAATACTGACATTTGTCCAAATACTCCTGTTGAAGAAACTGCAAATGCCAACGGTTGTTCGAATTCACAGTTGGATGATGATATTGATGGTGTTATGAATACTGAAGATTCATGTCCAAATACACCTATTGGAGAAAGTGTGAATACTAATGGATGTTCTCTTTCACAAATTGATACTGATGGAGATGGTATCATGGATAATACTGATATTTGTCCAAATACTCCTTCAGAAGAAACTGTTAATATTAACGGTTGTTCAAATTCACAGTTAGATGATGATAATGATGGGGTAATGAATCCAGAAGATTCATGTTCAAACACACCTATTGGTGAAGCGGTGAATGCAAATGGGTGTTCTTCTTCACAAATTGATACTGATGGAGACGGCGTAACGGATAATGATGATACTTGTCCAAATACGGCTATTGGTAAAGAAGTTGATTCTTCAGGATGTTCGAATTCTCAAAAAGATACGGATGAGGATGGTGTGAATGATGATGTCGATTTGTGCTCCAACACTCCTAATCATGAAAGTGTTAATGAAAATGGATGTTCAACTTCGCAAATTGATACTGATAAAGATGGAATAATGGATAATATTGATGATTGCCCAAATACTATTTTGGGTGAAGCAGTTAATGAATATGGTTGTTCAATTGCTCATTTAACGTATGTTCCAGATAACAATTTTGAACAAGCTTTGATTGATTTGGGATTTGATGACACCTTAGATAACTATGTGGTTTCAGAAAATATTAATAGTTTAACAACTTTAGATGTTTCTAATAAAAGCATTTCAGATTTATCTGGTATTGAAGATTTTGAAAGTTTAAGAGTTTTAAATTGTGAAGAAAATCTACTTTCCAATATTAATATTAGTAACATTTTAGATTTAAGGGAATTAGATTGTGATAATAATTTATTAACTAACATAGATGTTAGTTCTAATATAAAATTAGAAAGTCTTCACTGTGATTACAACCAACTAACTTCTATTGATATTAGTGCAAATACTGTTTTAAGAACTCTTTTCTGTATGAATAATAATTTAACAACAATTGATATTAGTTCAAATACAAGGTTATGGAACTTTTATTGTCGTTCCAATCAAATTAAGAGTATTGATATTAGCTCAAATATAGAATTAGCAAATTTGGGTGTTGATTGGAACAATTTAACAAGTTTGGATATAAGTAATAATCCAAAATTAGGCTTTTTAACTTGTGGAAATAATGAATTAGTAGAGTTAAATTTAAGAAATGGTAATAATACGAAGTTGTTAAATTTTTTAACGAAGAACAATCCAAAATTATTTTGTATTGGTGTAGATAATGTAAATTGGAGCAATACAAATTGGAGTAATGAAATTGATGAACATTCATACTTTAGTGAAGATTGTTCTATTATACCTGAAGATGATGATAACGATGGTATATTTAATATTGACGATGATTGTCCAAACACACCTAATGGAGAAAATGTGAATACAAATGGATGTTCTCCATCTCAAATAGATACTGATGGAGATGGAATAATGGATAATATTGATAATTGTCCAGAAACACCTTATGGAGTGCAAATTGATTCTAATGGATGTTCTGAATCTCAGTTAGATGATGATAATGACGGAGTAATTAATTCTAAAGATTTATGTCCGAATACACCTTATGGAGAAAATGTGAATGCTAATGGATGCTCTTCTTCTCAAATAGATACTGATGGAGATGGAATAATGGATAATATTGATAATTGTCCGGATACTAGTTTAGGTGAACTAGTTAATGAATATGGTTGTTCAGATGAGCAGTTGACTTACATTCCAGATGATAATTTCGAGCAAGCATTAATCGACTTAGGTTATGATTCAGGGCCTTTAGATGATTATATCTTGACTTCAACAGCTAAGAATATTACTTATTTGGATGTAAGATCGAAAAATATTGAAGACTTGAGTGGTATTGAAGACTTTGAGAATATTACAACACTTTTTTGTTATGGAAATAATTTAACAAAATTAGTTGTTTCTAAAAATTTAAAGTTAAAGAATTTAGGTTGTGCTTCGAATCCATTAGGAGAACTTGATGTTTCAAAAAATGTTAATTTAAAAACTTTAATATGTTATTTAAATGATTTATCAATTCTTGATATTTCCAATAACACGGAATTAATAAAGTTGGATTGTGGTAGAAACAACCTTACTTCTTTGGATGTTACAAATAATTTAGACTTGGAAGAGTTTCAATGTGACACAAATAAACTAACAAGTTTAGATGTAACAAAAAATTCAAAACTTACCTATATTAACTGTCTGAAAAATAGCATTACTGATTTAAATGTAACAAATCATCGAAGTTTAAGGGTTCTTGATTGTGGTACTAATAAATTAACTTCAATTGATTTATCAAACAACACACTTCTTGAGATGATTGATATTAGAAATAATAATATTTCAACGTTGAATTTAACAACAAATATTAATTTAGAGAACTTATATTGCCCTTATTTAAGAATAACTTCTTTAGATTTATCTACTAATGTAAAATTAAAAAACCTTTATTGTGGTCAAAATAAACTGATCTCATTGAATGTAAAGAATGGAAACAATGCTAATTTTGTTTGGTTTAAAATTGATGGAAATCCAGATTTAAATTGCGTTACTGTTGATAATGCAGAATGGAGTACTACAAATTGGACGATTATAGATTCACATACTACATTTAGCGAAGATTGTTCAACTACAAATTAATAATAAGACGGTTCCAAATGAGATATTCTCGTAAAAAATTAAGATTACTTATTCGAAATAAAAGTAGCAGCTTTTATGGATGAAAAGATGATGAAAATAAGATGTTATTGATAATATTATAAATGTCTTGACTCTCTTATTGGTGTTTAGGTTTGAGGGCTACTTAAAACTAACTATTGCAGATGTTAAAATATACTGATTTAAAAGGCTTCCTTAATTGTTTTAAAGAGGTCTTTTTTCTTCAAAAAATTGTAACTTATTTAAGAACTTTATCTGTTCTAATAGGAAATTTATAATTTGTTAGGATGTAACTTATCTGTCTAAAGCGCTTGACTGGCAGTCAAGAGGTAGTGGGTTCGACTCCCATCTTCCACTGAATAAATAATTTTAAAAAAAAACACAAAAAAGCCTTTCTTTTCAGAAAGGCTTTTATTGCAATTTCCCAATAATTAATAATAACATTTATTTCTTTTTCTTGATACAAAGATAGATGGTGAAAGATTGAGTTTGGCGGGGGTAAAGCCTAAAAAGAAGAGGGGAAATTTCCCCTTTATTCAATATGTGTAGTTATTAGCTTGAATTTTATTTTATTTCAAAGTTTTTAAAATGTTCTAAACTCCCATTTTTTTCGTTTACATTATCTACACGAGCCTGAGTTGGACCTTTATTACACCAAATAACGAATTTTTCTAACTGTTCTTTAGTGCCTTCAGCTTCAATATATACATCTCCATTTGTTAGATTTTTCACAAAACCATAAACGCCTAATTCATCAGCTTCTTTTTTTGTGTTGTATCTAAACCAAACACCTTGCACTCGCCCCGTAATAGTTAATTTAATATGTTTAATCATTCAGTTATTCTTTTCGTGTAAAAATAATTAATATTTTAAATGAAATGAACTAATATTTGGATATGTTTATCCCAACCACCCCTCTCTGTCGAGACTTCTATATTGAATTGCTTCAGAGATATGATTTGATGAAATATCAGTAGAGTCTTCTAAATCAGCTATAGTTCTAGATACTTTTAAAATTCTATCATAAGCTCTTGCAGAAAGATTTAATCGTTCCATTGCTGTTTTTAGTAAAGTTTTGCTTTCGTCATTTAAATTACAAAACTCTCTAATATGTTTTACTGTCATTTGGGCATTGTAATGTGTATTTTCTAGTTCAGAAAATCTAATAAATTGCTTTTCACGTGCTTTAGTCACTCGTTTTCTTATTGCTGAACTAGATTCAGATAATTGTTCTTCTGATAATTTTTCAAATGGAACAGGTGTTACTTCAATGTGGATATCAATACGATCTAATAAAGGGCCGGATATTTTACTTAAATAACGTTGCATTTCAGCAGGTGAAGATGTTACAGGTGCATCAGGATCATTAAAATAACCACTAGGACTTGGATTCATACTTGCTACTAACATAAAACTACTAGGATATGTAACCGTAAATCTTGCTCTTGAAATTGTTACTTCACGATCTTCTAAAGGTTGGCGCATAACCTCTAATACGGATCTCTTAAATTCGGGTAATTCATCTAAAAATAAAACACCATTATGAGAGAGTGAGATTTCTCCAGGCTGTGGGTATTGTCCTCCACCTACTAGAGCAACATCTGAAATTGTATGGTGTGGTGACCTAAATGGTCGTTGCCCCATCAAACCTGAATCTTTTATTTTTCCTACTACTGAATGGATTTTTGTAGTTTCAAGAGCTTCTTGTAAAGTCATTGGAGGTAAAATTGAGGCAAGCCGCTTACTTAACATCGTTTTTCCACTTCCAGGAGGTCCAATTAAAATAATATTATGGCCTCCGGCTGCTGCAATTTCCATAGAACGTTTTACAGATTCTTGTCCTTTTACATCAGCAAAATCAAATTCTGGGTTATCTAAGTTTTTATAAAATTCAGCTTTAGTATCAATAATAGTTTGTTCTAATTCTGTTTTTTCATCAAAAAAATTAATGGCTTCTGTAATGTTTTCAATCCCAAAAACTTTTAACCCATCAACAATTGCAGCTTCCTTTGCATTTTGTTTCGGGAGAATAAACCCTTTAAAACCCTCTTCTCGTGCTTTTATAGCAATGGGAAGTGCTCCTTTAATTGGTTGTAATCCACCATCTAATGAAAGTTCTCCCATTATTAGATATTCTCCTATTTTATCCGATTTTATTTGATTTGAAGCAGCTAAAATTCCGATGGCAAGTGTTAAATCATAGGCTGATCCTTCTTTTCGAAGATCGGCAGGAGCCATATTAATAGTGATTTTTTTTCCTGGGAGTTTATAGGAATTATTATTTAATGCAGCTGATATTCTATAACTACTTTCTTTTATTGCATTATCTGGCAAGCCAACTAAATGGTATCCAATTCCTTTATCAATGTTTACTTCAACGGTAATAGTAGTAGCTTCAACACCATAAATGGCGCTGCCATAAATTTTCACGAGCATATTTTTTTTCTAAAAATAGAAAAAAATATGAAATAAAAAATATTAACTAATTGATTGTTAGTGTTTTTTTTAGTGAAGTGCAATTTTAGGCTGAAAAAACTATCTAAAATTAAAACTTAATAAACATTTTTTTAGTTGATTCACGTTCAACTAATTCTGTTCTTATAATTTCAGTTTTTATATCTTCAAATTTTATTTTTTCTTCAATTTTATCAATTAACCTATTGGCTGCAGTTTCTCCTGTGGTATGTGCAAATCTATTCACACTAGTTAATGGAGGAGTACTATATCTTGATAAAATACCGTTTGTAAATCCAATAATTGAAATTTCTTCTGGAATTTTAATATTTCGTTTGTTTATAACCTGAGTTGTAATTGCACCAGATATTTCATCAACAGTAAAAATACCGTCAACTTTGTTGTTGTCCAACATTTCTTTGATGCGCTCTTTTAATCCATCTTCACCTTCTTGTCTTATGATAATGTTTTCATTGGGTACAACCCCGTATTTTGTAAGCGCTTTTAAATATCCTTCAACTCTAAATTTATTAATATTTAATCCTTCAGAAGTTGATATTAGAGCTATATTTTTACATTCGGAACGCATTAGGAATCGAGTTGCTTTATAAGCACTTTTAATATTGTCAGTAACTACTTTATCACAATTAATATTTTTATGAACCCTGTCGTAAAGAACAATAGGAGTTCCTTCTTCTAATACATTTAAAAAGTGATCAAAATTTTTGTTTTTAAGAGTCTCTAACGATATACAGGCTATAAAACCATCAATAGTTCCATTTGATAACATTTCAATAGTATCTACCTCTTTTTTATAAGATTCATTGGTTATACAGGTAACAATATTGTACCCTCGTTCATTAGCAACCTTTTCAATTCCACGAAGTACTCTTGCAAAATAATAGTTTAATATATTTGGAATAAGAATACCTATGGTTTTGGTTTTTTTATTCTGTAAACTTAAAGCTAAAGTATTTGGTTTGTATTTATGAAGCTTGGCATATTCTTGAATTTTCTTCTTCGTTTCTTCACTTATTTCATAACTGTCATTTAAAGCTTTTGAAACGGTTGAGATAGAAACTGATAATGCCTTTGCTATTTGTTTTATGGTTATTCTTTTATTCATTTCTTGATTGAATAGTTAGTTTTGTTGAAACACTTATAATCTCTTCTTTATTCATTTTCATTTTTCTGAATGTACCCTTATTGTACATTTCGGCTTGATCTTTATAATGTTCACTGAACGGGTTTCCCGATTGTCCAGTAGGTAATATACTAATACTATTTTCAATATCCGAAAAATCTATAATTCTTCTTGTTGAAGGGCCTGCATTTACATTATATAGCCCTGTATTATTGTATTCATAACCTCTGTTATTTATTACTTCACGCGCACCATTTATAGGAAACGGACCAACATTAAAGTAATTTTTTAACGAAGCAACTGTCCCTAAAGGATGTTGATGCTCTAAGGTATGAACTTTTCCCCAATTCCACGCAATAATATCATTTCCAAGTTGATTTTCCAATAAATTTACTGCTTGAATAAGAGATTTTGATAAAATATCTTTTTTGTTTTCTATAATGTTTGAT
>Ga0193951_1001140_pt1 | contig 11916 bp, 12 predicted proteins | sample BB_2_MG_FD_140370 | JGI IMG/M metagenome (GOLD analysis project Ga0193951, IMG submission 140370) | Microbial mat bacterial communities from the Broadkill River, Lewes, Delaware, United States - BB_2_MG | ecosystem: Environmental > Aquatic > Freshwater > River > Microbial mats | place: USA... | reverse complement strand
ATTATAATGTTCAGAAATATATAGATCAGAATGTGAGAGCTTCAGCAAATTATAATTTTAGTTTTGAACCTAAAAGCATTGAACCTTTTAAAAATTGGGAAGCTTTAAACAGTAAGTATTTAAAATTTATAAAAGATTTTAATGTAAACTTATTGCCATCATCGATTTCTGTGAATTCAAATATAATTAGACGCTATAATGAACAATTGTCTAGAAGTTTAATTGAAGGGTTACCTGAATTGCCAACTTTAAAGCAGCGTCATTTCATGTTCGACTGGGATTATAGTATTGGTTATAATTTGACAAAATCATTACAGTTTAATTTTACAGCGGGTAATAATTATTTATATGATGAATTTGATTCCTCAGAAAATATTCAATTAATGGATAATTTCTTTAATTTAGGAAGACCAGATCATTACCATCAATCTCTAAATGGAACTTATAAATTACCGTTAAGTAAATTTCCTTTTTTAAATTTTATTAAAGCAGATTATGCATATACAGCTGATTTTGATTGGCAGGCTTCATCACAGTCTTATATCAATCTGGTAGGAAATGTTATTCAGAATGCAAATACACATACTTTAGGAACTGATATAGATTTTAATAAGTTTTATAAAACTATAGGACTTGAAAAATTATTTACTAAAAAAGGAGCTTCTTCTGGGAAAAATAAAGGAAAAACCCCAATAGCACCTCGAAATACAAGAGCTAAGAAGAAAAAAACGGTTGGAGGTAAAATAGGACAAGGGTTTTATTCTTTAATAACCTCAGTGAAAAAGGCAAGGGTAAACTATTCAGAAAATAACGGTACATATCTACCTGGTTATGTTCCTGAAATTGGATTCTTAGGGCGTGATAATTTTAGTGGAAGTTTGGCTCCAACACTTGGTTTTGTTTTTGGTAGTCAGGTTGATATTAGACAACGAGCTGTAGAAAACGGATGGTTGTTGTCACGTGGAGCAGGTGATCCATATTATAATAAAACTTATACAAATACTCATTTTAATAAGTTGGATGTTAATATTACGGTTGAACCTTTTAGAGATTTAGATATTGAATTTAGAGGGAATAAAACCTATTCAAAAAACGCATCTCAACAATTAGATGTTGTTGATAACGAGTTAGAGATGTCTTCTCCGATTACCGAATATGGTAATTATAGTATAAGTTTTAATATGTTAAAAACATCCTTTAAAAACAGTGATGTAAATTTTGAGGAGTTTAAAAATAATAGAGCAATAATAGCTCAACGATTGGCGTCTAATTCAGGCCAATCAATTAATGGATATGGAGTCACAAGTCAGCAAGTAATGCTTCCGGCATTTATTGCAGCATATTCTGGCAAAGATGCCTCTAATGTAAGTTTAAAAACTTTTAAAAATGTGCCTATACCAGGCTGGAAACTTACGTATAAAGGCTTCATGAAGAATAAATGGTTTAAAAAGAACTTTAGAAGCTTTTCTATTTCACACAATTATAATTCTTTGTATTCAATAACGAGCTTTAGTAACAATTTAGAATATAATGAGGCCAATCCTTATGCACAAACTGATATTGTTGGTAATTATTTTAATAAAACACTCTTTACAAATGTAAATTTATTGGAGGAATTTTCTCCGCTAATAAAAGTAGATATGAAAATGAAGAACTCAGTTTCATTTAGTGGAAGAGTAAATAAAGATAGAGGTTTAACTTTAAATTTCAATAATAATACCATCACCCAAATTAAAGGAACTGAATATGTAGTTGGAATGGGGTATAGAATTAAGGATTTAGCTATGAAATTTAGATTTGGAGGTAAATTAACTAGGTTAAAAGGCGATTTAGATTTAAAAGCTGACTTATCTTTGCGTGATAATAAAACGGTGATTAGAGCCATTGATCAGGACAATGATCAAGTAACGGGAGGTCAACGATTACTATCGTTAAAATTTGTAGCTAATTATGCCGTTAGTAAAAGTTTAACAGCATCGTTTTATTTCGATCAAAGTTCATCTCAGTATGCAATATCAACAACCTTTCCAAGACAATCGGTTAGTTCTGGTTTAAGTGTAAGATATGTACTTGGAAATTAATAAATAGAAAATAATACAATAACAAATATAAATACAATAAAATGAATATACCAACAGAATTAAAATACACGAAAGACCATGAATGGTTGAGAATTGAAGGAGATACAGCAACAGTAGGTATCACGCATTTTGCCCAAAGTGAATTAGGTGATATAGTTTATGTTGATGTTGATACAGTTGATGAGACTGTTGAGAAAGATGAGGTATTTGGATCGGTAGAAGCAGTAAAAACTGTATCTGATTTATTAATGCCAATTTCGGGTGAAGTAATTGAATTTAACGAAGCTTTGGAAGATGAACCAGAGAAAGTTAATACAGATCCATTTGGAGAAGGTTGGATGATTAAAATAGCAATTTCTGATGCATCTCAAGTAGATGAATTATTATCAGCAGAAGAATATAAAGAGCTTATTGGAGCGTAAGTTATATTTTTTTGTAGGAATACTTCTTACAGTTGTAATTACAATAGGAAGTTTAATTTCAATTAAAAATGTAATTGAACTTCCTCCTGTTAATTTTGTCGATAAGTTCTTACATTTATTGGCTTATTTTCTATTGACATTTAGTTGGTTAGGTGCATTTGCTAATACAAAAAGATTCTTTAAAAAAGATTTTTTTATCGTACTTCTTGTTTTTGTTTATGGCATAATTATTGAGGTTTTACAAGGAACCTTAACTACCTATAGGCAGACAGATTTATTTGATTTGGGAGCCAATTTAGCAGGGATAGTAATTGCATGGGTATTTTTTTACTTATTTTTTTCAATTAAATATAGAATGAAGTAAAAAATATTCTTGTATAATGTATTAAAATTATTAAATTAGCACACGATAAAAATTTTACAGATGCAGATCAAAAAGAATCCTAAAGCAAATTTAGAGAACTATAGTAAGTTGTTTATGCAGCTTGGTTTAGTATTAGCACTTTTAGTGGTGTACTTAGCCATTGAAAAAAAGACCTACGATAGAGTTATAGCAGAATTAGGGCCGTCAACTTTAAATATGGAAGATGATGAGCAAGTAGTTGAGATTGAACAGGTTAAGCCGCCAGAGCCACAAGCTCCACCACCACCAACTCCAGATAAAATTGAGGTTGTTGAGGATGAAAAAGAGGTAGAGGAAACTGTTATTGAATCAACTGAAACTGATGAAGATGAGGCTATTGAGGTTGAAGAAATTATTGAAGTTGAAGAAGAAGAGGAAGTGATGGAAGATGTTCCATTCGCAATTATTGAAGATGTACCAGTATTTCCGGGATGTACAGGAAATAAAGCTAAATTACGTCAATGTTTACAAGATAAAATTACGAAACACGTAAATAGAAAATTTAATTCAGATTTAGCTTCTGATTTAGGTTTATCTCCAGGTGTAAAACGAATTTTTGTAATGTTTAAAATTGATAAAACTGGAAAAATTACAAATGTTCAGGCTCGTGCACCACACAACAGGTTAAGAGATGAAGCAATTAGAGTAATTAATTTATTGCCTAAGATGACTCCTGGTAAACAACGTGGTCGTCCAGTTGGGGTAAAATATAGTTTACCTATTGCTTTCAAAGTAGAGTAACTGAAAATTACAATTATATTAAAAAGCTCAACCATTTGGTTGAGCTTTTTTTTTGGTATGTTTTTTGTATTTAACAAAATATTAACATTTACCCGAAAAATAATTGCTTCTAACTTTAATCATCTTAATACCACTCAATACAATTAATTTAGATAGGCATATTATTTAAAAGGTAACTAAAACCTATAAAATATGTTAGACTTAAAGAAAATTCAAAAAAACAAAAATGAATCTGAAAAACTCCTTAAGAAGGTAAAAAAACATCCCAAGGCAAATTTAGAAAATTACAGTAAAATATTTGCTCAATTGGGCTTGGTTTTAGCTTTATTATTGGTTTATGTAATAATTCAGGACAAAAGTTATGAAAAGAATGGAATTACACTAAATTATGATGTTAACAGGGTAATAGAAGAGGCCCCAGCTATAGTAGAGTATAAAATAAAAGCAAAACCAATACCTAAAAAGAAAGTGATATTAAAATCGTTGAAAAAAATAGATGATGATATTCCACAAGAAGAAACTTTTATAGATAAAGTAGATCCAGATGCCCCACTAAAAGAGCCTAGTTTTACAACGGTTGACATTGATGAAGAACCTGAGCCTGACGGTATTCCGTTTCTTTTAATTGAGGATGTACCAGTATTTCCTGGCTGTGTTGGTACAAATGAAGAGCTAAAAGCATGTTTTGAGATGAATATTGCAAAGTTTATAAACAAAAAATTTGACGCAAGTTTAGCCGAAAGTCTTGGGTTATCTGCTGGAAAACAAAGAATTTTCACTGTTTTTAAAATTGATAAGAATGGAAATGTTGTTGATATTTTGGCAAGAGCCCCTCATAAAAGGTTGCAAGAAGAGGCAATTCGTGTTATAAACCTACTACCAAAAATGGAACCAGGGATGCAACGAAAAAAACCAGTGGTTGTGAATTACTCTTTGCCAATTACGTTTCGTATTGAATAATTCAAAAAGCCAGTTTTGGAACTGGCTTTTTGAATCACTAACTATAAGTTTCAATTAAAATATCGTATCTTTAATATGATGGTTACCATGCAGACTGTTAGGTAAGTATTCCTAATTTCTTGCATTAAATTTTATACTGTTAATCAGTTATTTTTAAGAATTCTTGTTAAACATAAACAAGTGAATTATGGAAGTTAAAAAATATCCAAAAGCTTCTTTAGAAAATTATAGTAAATTATTAATTCAGTTAGGATTAGTATTGGCTCTTTTTATAGTTTATGAATTTATAAATATGAAAAGTTACCCAAAAGATGTGAATGAATTATCGGGTACATTTATATCTAGTGATGATTCTGAAGAAACAATTGAAGTTAAAATTGTTCAGCCCGAAGTTTCACCGGTTGTGAAGGCTGTAATTCCTGATAAAATTTTAAAAGTTGAAGATGAGGTAGAAATTTTAGAAACTATTATTGAAACTACTGAAACAGATGAAAACGAGGCTATTGTTGTTGATGTTGGAAAAGATGTTGTAGCTGTTGAAGAGGAAGAGGATGTAGTTGAAGATATACCTTTTTTAGTTATTGAGGACGTACCAGTATTTCCAGGATGTTCCGGAACAAATGAGGAGTTGAGAACTTGTTTTTCTTCTAATATTACCAAATTTGTTTCAAAAAAATTCAATACAAGTTTATCATCAGATTTAGGACTAGATTCTGGAAGTATTCAACGTATATTTGTCATGTTTAAAATTGATAAAAATGGAAATATTGTTGATATTAAAGCAAGAGCGCCTCATAAGAAATTAAAGGATGAGGCTGTTCGAGTTATAAATTTGTTGCCTCAAATGACTCCAGGTAAGCAGCGGGGTAAACCCGTTGGAGTGCGTTATGGACTTCCAATTGTTTTTAAAGTTGAATAAATTTAATGAGTTAAAAATTAGGAATCCTGCTACGGCAGGATTTTTTTGTGAAGTAATAATTATTAATAAACTAATATATTTTGAAATTTGTATTTTCGTAGAATAAAATTAATAAAATGGAAGTAAATCAATATTTAGATTCAACATATTTAAAAACAGCTGTTCAGGCAGGAATTTCAGAGGAAGAAACAGAGAAAACAGTTAGAGCTCTTGTTCAAGAATGCATTGATAATGACTTTAAATTGGCTATGATTCGTTCAAAACATATTTCAATGGCTCGTGAAATGGTGAAAAATGCCAATTCAAAAGTGCTTATTGGAACTGTTATTGGATTTCATGAAGGGACTTATTCAACCGAGTCAAAATTAAAAGATGCTCAAGTAGCAATTGATAATGATGTGGATGAGTTGGATTATGTGGTAAATTATGAAGCTTTCAAGGAAGAGAAAATAAACTTAGTGAAAGCTGAAATTTTTAAAGGAACCAAAATAGGATTAGACAATAATAAAGTTGTAAAATGGATTATTGAAATTGCAGCATTAAATAATGAAGAAATTATTTCTTTAACTCAGTTAATTAGAGATGTGGTTTTAGATAATTTTGGAGAAGAAAATGCCGATAAAGTTTTTGTAAAATCATCAACAGGATTTTTTAAAACTGAGGAAGGAAAACCAAACGGAGCTACCTTTGAAGCTATGGAATTAATAGTTGAGAATGCAAAACCATTACCTGCAAAAGCTGCAGGAGGAGTTAGAAACTATGAAGATGCAGTTAAAATGGTTGAAATGGGTGTTACAAGAATTGGTACATCATCAGCAAAAGTGATTGCAGACGGAGGAGAATCTAAATCAGGTTACTAATAATGGGGAAATTCTTTGCGCACGAAACAGCAGTTATTGATCAAGGATGTGAAATTGGTAATGGAACCAAAATTTGGCATTTTAGTCATATTATGCCAAATTCAATTATTGGAGAGAATTGTAATATTGGTCAAAATGTTGTGATTTCTCCAGAAGTTATAATTGGCCAAAATGTAAAAGTTCAAAACAATGTTTCAATTTATTCTGGGGTTATTTGTGAAGATGATGTTTTTTTAGGTCCTTCTATGGTTTTTACAAATGTTATTAACCCAAGAAGTGCTATTATTAGAAGAGATGAGTATTTAAAAACACTTGTTAAAAAAGGTGCAAGTATTGGCGCAAATGCAACAATAGTTTGTGGCAATGAAATTGGTGAGTTTGCATTTATTGGTGCAGGTGCTGTTGTTACTAAAGAAGTTTTACCTTATGCCTTGGTAGTTGGAAATCCTTCGAAACAAATTGGATGGATTAGTGAGTATGGATATCGTTTAAATTTTGATAATAATGGAATTGCCTTTTGTGAAGAGAGTAAAGAAAAGTATCAATTAAAAGATAATAGGGTAGAAAAGATATCGTAATTCATTGCTATGAAAAAAATAATATTAAGTATTGTATTCTTATTTGTTACAGTTAGTATTTTTTCTCAATCCGAAAAGTTTCCTGTTTTTAAGTCTTGTGAAACTTCTTCAATATCAGAATTACCTAGTTGTTTTAAATCACAGCTAAAAAAAGTAATTTTATCTGAATTTTCTATTCCTGAAATTATTCAGTCAGAAAATTTTAAGGGTACAATAAATATTGTTTTTTCGGTTAGTTCAAAAGGTGAAATGAGTGTTATCTATGTAAATTCTCCTTATAAAGAACTTAAAGAAGAAGTTCAACGAGTTTTTTCTACATTACCTATAATTAAACCAGCAAGTTATAATAACAACCCGGTTGAAATGCAATTTGTTTTTCCTCTTGCTATTCCTTTGATTGATAATAATCTTGAAGTAATTACAAAAAAAGAGGTGTTGGTTGAGGTAATTGAGCCTTTTAAAGAAGAGAAAACTTTTTCAGCAAATAGTTCATTGTTTCCAGAGCATTCAAGTGAATTAAATATTCCTTATACAAATACAGAATATAGTAGTTACGATTATTATATGAATAAAGCTGCTAATTCTCATACTGCCGTAAAACCTTATGTTTATTCTGAAGTTAATAAATATGTTGATTTAGATGTTCAAAAAAATAAATTGTTAAAATCAAAATCAACTTGGTTTGGTAAAAAGTTATTTAATGAGCATATGGCTTTGGTTAAGGGGAATAACTTTTGGTTTACTGTAGATCCTGGAGTTGATTTACAAATAGGAAAAGATAGTAAAGATGTAAATACTTTTAATAATACTAGAGCTATTTTGATTAATGGAAGTATTGGTAAAAAGTTTAGTTTTTCAACAAGATTTTATGAAAGTCAAGGTCGATTTGCAAAATATATAAACCAATATGCAGAATCTATAAAACCCGATGGAGGAAACCCAGCAATAATCCCTGGACGAGGTATTGCAAAAGAATTTAAGGCTGATGCTTACGATTATCCAGTGGCTGAAGCGTATTTATCATACACTCCAAATCAAACATTTAATTTTCAGTTTGGTAATGGTAAAAACTTTATTGGGGACGGTTATCGTTCATTGTTTCTATCTGATGCGGCATCTCCTTATCCGTTTTTTAAAATCAATACTAATTTTTGGAAAATAAAGTACACAAATCTTTGGATGTGGATGCAAGATGTTCGACCAGAATTAACTGTTGATGGAGCTTATAAGCAAAAGTTTATGGCCATTCATTATTTGAGTTGGAATGTGACTAAAAAATTAAATATTGGTTTGTTTGAAACTGTTATTTGGGATGATGCTAATGATAGAGGATTTGATGTAAATTATTTAAATCCACTTATTTTTTATACTGCGGCTGAATTTTCTACTGGCTCAAGAGCTGGAAATACTTTGTTAGGACTTAGTTTAAAGTATAAGATGAAAGATGTTTCATTATACTCTCAATTAATTTTGGATGAATTTAGATTGTCGGAAATTACGGGAAGTAATGGTTGGTGGGCAAATAAATATGGAATACAAATAGGAGCCAAATATCATAATGCGTTTAATGTCGAAAATCTTTATTTACAAGCAGAATACAACACCATTAGACCTTATACTTATTCACATGATGAGTTGAATTTAAATTATGGTCATAATAATCAGCCATTGGCACATTTATGGGGTTCAAACTTAAAAGAAGCAATTGGTATTGCCAGATATACAAAAGATCGTTGGTTTGCCAATGCAAAATTGGTTTTAGGTAAAAAAGGATTTGATTTTAATGATGGAACAGATACTAGTAGTTATGGTGGAAATGTTTTTCAAGATAATGATAACAGAGTATCTGATTACGGAAATGAAATTGGACAAGGAAATACTGCAAATGTTTTTATAGGTGATTTACAAGTTGGATATGTAGTAAACCCAGCTACAACCTTGAAGCTGTTTGGAGGAATAACTTTTAGAAATTTCAATCCAGATGTACCAACAAATGAGTTTGACAAAACAAATTCAACATGGATTTCTGTAGGATTAAGAACAGATGTTTTTAATTGGAATTTTGATTTTTAATCAGACTCGTTGTCTTCAAGTTCGTGAAGTTCATCCAATTGTTTTAAAAGTTCAAAAGTTTTTTTAGCTTCTTCTTCATCAATGGTTGAAATTGCGGCACCAACGTGTACCAAAACATAATCACCAATTTTTGCTTCAGGAACTAAAGTCAAGCTAACTTCTTTTAAAATTCCATCAAAAGAAACTTTACCAACTCTAAATATATCATCTAGTTCAGCTGTTATTTCAACAAGTTTACCGGGAATAGATAAGCACATAGTTTACTGTTTTAAATTAGATTTTAGCCACTTGTACCAATCGCTCATTCCATCACCATTAGTTGCTGAAACTTCAAAAAAGTGCAAATTAGGATTCACTTTTAAAGCATAATCTTTTAATTTTTCAATATCTATGTTTACGTAAGGAAGTAAATCTATCTTGTTTATAATGCAAATATCTGAGGAGTGAAACATATCAGGATATTTTATTGGTTTGTCTTCTCCTTCAGTTGTACTAATAATTACAACTCGTTTTCCTTCGCCTAAATCAAACATTGAAGGGCAAACTAAATTCCCTACATTTTCAATCATTAATATAGAATCATTTTCAATCTCTAGCTTTTTAACGGCGTTATAAACCATATCACTTTCCAAATGGCAGCCTTTACCTGTGTTTATTTGAACTACTGGTATATTTAGAGCATCAATTCTGTCAGCATCATTTAAAGTTTGTTGATCACCTTCTATAACATAAAATGGAATTTCTTCTTTTAAGTCAGAAAGTGTACGCTCCAAAATTGATGTTTTTCCTGACCCAGGAGAACTAACAAGGTTTAAGGTGAAAATATTTTTAGCTTCAAAATAGCCTCTATTTCTTGCTGCTAAAACTTGATTGTTTTGAAGAATATCTTTTTCAATCTCCAAAACCTTGTGTTGATGTTCGTGGTGATTATCGTGCTCATGAGAGTGAGAATGTCCATTGTGATGATGGTGATGATGTTCACTATGAGAGTGAGCATGTTTTTCTTCACCTGGTTTTAAAATTGTTGGACCATTAGTATCTGATCCACAGCCGCAAGTTCCACACATAATATTTTAGTTTAAATGACTTCCAATGCTTTAACTCTAAGTTCCTTTCCTTTCAAAATCCCTTTAAAATTACTGCCGCAGTTTGGACAGCAATCATAAATGTTTTCCATGTCAAATTCTGTATCACAATCTGCACATTTACCTTTTCCTTCAATAATTGAAACTTCTTTTTCTGCTAATTCCAAAACACTCTCTTTTACTGCAGACTTCCAAATAAAATTTAATGAATCAATTTCAACTCCAGACAACACGCCAATTTCAAGTTCAATTTTAGTAACCTTGTTAACTTTTGCTTTAGATACTTCATCTTCAGCAATCTTAACAATTCCTAAAGCAATTGAAAGTTCATGCATAATTTTAAGTTTACTCTCAAATTTACAAATTATATAAATGTAAACCTATAGAATTACCTTCATTTGATTATGTAACAATTATTACAAAAAAAGATTATTCAATCTTATTTTAAAACATTCTAAATTAAGGGGTTAGTGTAATTTCAATTGCTTTAATTCCTAACTTAGAACAGCTTTTTATGACAATAAAGAAGTGAAAGATTAAATACCTTATTTAATTACTAAAAATCTATTAATATGTCTGCTAATAATGAAAAAAGGAAAACCTATTATGAAAGTATTATAAAGCAAGGTTATAACCGTAGAGATTTTTTGAAATTCTCTACCTATATAACTGCATTTATGGGATTAGAATCTACTATGGTTGGGCAAATAGCACAATCTTTAGAAAACACACCAAGATTGCCAGTTATTTGGGAACATTATCAGGAGTGCACGTGTTGCAGTGAATCTTTTATAAGGTCGGATCATCCAATTGTTGCTGATATTATTTTAGATAGAATTTCATTGGATTACACGCTGACATTAATGGCGGCGTCAGGACATCAAGCTGAAGCTGCAAAACAAGAAACTATGAAAAAATACAAGGGAGAATATATTCTTTGTGTTGAAGGTTCTGTTCCTTTAGGTGATGATGGAAATTATTGTTGCATTGCAGGTAAAACTGCTAAAGAGGCGTTTTTAGAAGCTGCTGAAGGAGCAAAAGCTATTATTGCTTGGGGAAGTTGTGCTACTAATGGTTGTGTTCAGGCGGCAAAACCGAATCCAACAGGAGCAACACCAATACATAAAATTGTAAAGAACAAACCTATTATAAGAGTTCCTGGTTGTCCTCCAATTGGAGAAGTAATGGCAGGAGTAATTGTTCACGTGGTAGCATTTGGGCGTTTACCTGAATTAGATCGAATGGGAAGACCAAAAGCCTTTTATGCCAAACGTGTGCACGATAGTTGTTATAGACGTCCTTATTTTGATGCAGGCTTATTTGCAGAAACTTTCGATGATCAAAATGCCAAAGATGGTTACTGTTTATATAAAGTCGGTTGTAAAGGGCCAATGACCTATAATTCTTGTGGAACTATTAAATGGAATAATGGAGTTAGCTATCCAATCCAATCTGGTCACGGATGTATTGGCTGTAGTGAAGAAGATTTCTGGGATAATGGACCATTTTATGAAAGAATGACAAATGTTCCTGGTTTTTCTGAAGAAAAGAATGCAGATGAAATAGGGAAGGTTGCTGCTGGTGTTTTAGCGGGTGGAATTGCAGGTCATGCGTTAGCTGCAAATATTTCGAAAAGAAAAGAGCTAATGAGCAGAATTAATAGAGGAAAAAGCAATGAAAAAAATATCGACTCTTAAATAGTAATACAATGGCAAAAAGAATAGTAGTTGACCCAATTACTCGAATTGAGGGTCATTTAAGAATAGAAGCAGAAATTAAAGATGGTAAAATAGT
>Ga0193951_1001139_pt1 | contig 11930 bp, 7 predicted proteins | sample BB_2_MG_FD_140370 | JGI IMG/M metagenome (GOLD analysis project Ga0193951, IMG submission 140370) | Microbial mat bacterial communities from the Broadkill River, Lewes, Delaware, United States - BB_2_MG | ecosystem: Environmental > Aquatic > Freshwater > River > Microbial mats | place: USA... | reverse complement strand
CGGGAGATGGATACGATTTTAGAACGAACTGATGTAGCTATGGATTCTTACGGAACAACGTTGGAAGCTAATGCTATCTTCTCAGAAAGTTTGGCTGGTAAAACGGCAGATTTTAAAAATTCTATGGAAGAACTCTTCACAACAATAGTTTCAAGCGATGCAATAAAATCACTTGTTGACACAAGTACTGATTTTGCAGATACATTGTTAGTAATTGAGGATGACTTTGGATTATTAAATACTGCACTCGCAATCACCATTCCACTATTCATAGCCCTCAAAGGGGAAATGGTTGCAACAAAAGCAGTGGGTTTAATGAATTTTATATACAAACTTGCAATATCAATAGATGGTCTAGGTGTATCGGCGGGGTTGGCTTCTGTTGGAATAAGCACATTGTCAGTAGCAATGGGTGGCATAGCAGGTGTTATCGCCGCAGTAGTAGCGGTACAAGCAACACTGTCAAGGCAACACAAAGAGTTAATACAAGACACAAAAACTTTCAACAGCGAGTTAGATGAAAGTATAGCCCAATGGGGAAAGTTAAATGATGAGCAAAAAGAGAATATAAAGCTAAATGCAGAGTTAACTCTACAGAAGCTTATAAATGAATACACAGAAGCAAAAGAGAAGATTGACGAAGTAAATGAAGAAGTTGAACGACTCAGAGAAATAACAAAGCCGGGTAGCGGGGTTGACTATACATCTAGATTAGTTGATAATTTAGAAGATGCTATAGAAAAACAGGCTGATTATAATCTGGTAATAGAGACATATGAAAAGTCTCAAAACTTAGCTAATGGGTCTTTGGAAAAGTATCTCGATTCTCAAGAATCTCTAAACCAAAAAGTAGAAGATGGCACAGCATTACAAGCTTATTGGGAAGAAAAATTATATGGTTCAACAAAGGTAACAGAAGATCAAACTGAGGCTAATGAAAACCTAGAAGAATCAATGTCTAGCGTTGAGGATATAATAAAAGAAATAACTGAAGACTATGAATTCATGTCTGATGCAGGAAAAGCAGAAGCTAGAGCTAGAATACAGGCTGAAATCAATAAAACAAGAGCTACAAAAGAAGAGGTCTTAAAAAGGATAACGGCATATGAGCAAGAATTTGAAGCTTTTAAGGCTAGTATTGTTTTATCAGAGGGTTTCTTATCGCCAGAACAATTCGACACTTTTAAAACCTATCAGAATCTAATATCTGGTGCAAGAGACGAAGTTGAAGCACTAACAATTTCTGAGAATAAATATATAAAAGGTTTGGATGATTTAAATAACACATCAGACAAGACAACTAAAGTATTGACTGAGCAAGAAAAGAAAATCAAAGCATTAACTGAATCTCTTAATTTATTACAAGCACAAGAAGATTACACTGAAACATTAGATGAGAAGAATTCATTACGTGAGCAACAAATTGGAATACTTGAAAAATTGCAAGAAGTAGTTGGTGAAGGTACACTAGAATGGTATCAATATGGTAATCAAATTAAATCCGTTCAATCTGAGATAGATGGTCAACTCAATCAATCAATCGACGATTCAATCACTCTACTTGAGGAATTCAATGATAAACTTGAAAAGCAAGCTGATTTACTTGAAAATAGAGTTACTGATGCATTCAATGAACAACTTGAAGCACTAGAAGATGCATACGATAAAGATGCTGAAAAACTTGAAAACTCAATTGATAAAAAAGAGGAAGAATTAGATTTACTTCAAGAGAAACGTAAGGCTGAAGAAGAAGCAATAAAACAAGCTGAAAAACAAATTGAACTTGAAAAAGCTATGCAGAAACTTCAGAATATCAGTCAAGAGAAAAATGTAAGAGTATTCCGTGAAGGAGTAGGTTTTGTATTTGAAGCCGACCCAAGAGCACTTAAAGCTCAACAAGAAGAAATTTCCAGAATTGAAGAAGAAATTCGACAAGATGGAATTGACGCTGAAAAGGACGCCGAAGAGAAGAAATTACAAAATCAGATTGACAAACTAAAGAAGCAAGAAAATGAACTCAAGAAATCTTATGATAAGCAAGTTGATAAAGTCAAAGATGCAATGAGTGAAATGTCTGATATAACTGATTTAGAATTAGCTGATCAAAATGGCTACTGGGATGAATGGTTAAATAATAATAGTTCAGTATTGTCATCATTCCAAAATGAAATTGCAAATACAATCAGCAAAATTGAAGAATTAAACAATCAACAGATATCAGCCAAAGCTAAGATTGAAGAGAAAAAAGAATCTAAATATAAAGATACAGGTGATCCAGATACAGTATTAGTCAAAAGAAAAAGTGATGGACAGGTAGCAGAATTACCTAGAAGTACTTATGAACATTTAAAGAATGACCCAGATATAGGTCACGATTATGAACGATTGAATACTGGCGGTAGAACTCTATCAGATGGACTAGCTATGCTTCATAAAGATGAAGTAGTATCAAATCCAGCACAGGTATCTAGATTGGTTAGCGCAGTAGGATTACCTAATGGAAGTGCTATGCAGAATGCTAAAACATTACACAGTTTTGCCAATATGCCTAAATTATCAAACATGGGTAGTAATGGCGGAGAAGTAATGAATTTTTATGGAGACCTGAAGTTTCCAAATGTTAAAAGTGAAAATGACGCTCAGTCATTCATGAGCGAAATACAAAATATGAAACGCTATAACAGAACTAGATCGTAAGGAGGTGGGTGTATGGCTGTTTATAATCCAATCCCCATTTCTCCTGTTTCTGGGGAAGGTGTGGATGCAACACAAATAATTAGATTTAATTGGAGTTTTATATCTGATTCAAGTGAAACTCAGACATCGTATAGGGTTCAAATTTACCTAATTTCAGATACATCATCAGCAATACATGATAGTGGTGTAATTTCATCACAGAACGAGTTCTATGACTTGACGGCTTTGATATTATTAAATGCAAATGATTATGTGTGGAAAGTTACGGTAGTTGGAAATGGTCAAGAAAGAACAAATGTAAGATTTGCACTTTTTAAAACTTTGGCTACACCAACTGTAACAATAGATCCGATAGGTGCCGTTAGTCAGTTTAAAAACTTTACAGCTACTTATGTACAAGCACAAGGTGTCAAAGTAAAGACATACCAATGGACATTATATAATGATATAGATGAAATATTAGAAGTTAGTCCAATCATATTGAGCGAGACAATTGAATACGAATTCTCAGGGTTTGAGAATGGAGTAACATATAAAATAGACGTTCGTGTGGTTAACCAAAATAATGTTACAACAACATCAACACGAGAAAGTTTTACGGCTAGTTATACATTGCCAGAGGATTCTCCTAGTATAGAAGTGACATCTAGACCTGAGTATACATCAATTGAAGTAGACTACGCAAATATAATTAATTTAATAGGAGAAGTAATAGGCACATTCTCGTATGTAGATGGCAAATTTAATAAATCGCTCAGGTTAGACGACGCTTGCTTGAATGTAAATTTAATCACTAGACCTATTCCACAGAATTTTACAATTACATTTTGGATAAAATTAGATAGTTCTCATGATGGTGATTTCTGGGTTCTAAAAAAGAATAATGAAATAAAATACAGAGTTGGATATGATTCAACTTTACAGAGATTCTACTATAGAAGAAATGGTAGAGAAGTATATAGTGACCCTATTTATGAACTACCAGATGATTATCTACTGGTAGGAATTTCTAGCGACACTTTATATATCCGTACTTTTCTACAGGATACGTGGGATGATATAGCAAGTTTAGAACAAGATACTGATTGGTATGAATTAATAGATGATCAAGATATATGGTTAAGAGAAACAACTTGGAATGATTCACCAGATTGGTCATGGATAAAATTCGGTGAAGCATACGATACATGGACAGAGTTTATAGATAACAATTTTAAACTTGTTTTAAGATAAGGAAGGAGGTATTAATGTCAACACCAACTACAAATTATAATTTACCTAAACCACAGTTGACAGATGATAAATCACAGACAATAGGCATTGATATACCAAATGCATTTACTATAATAGACAATCAAATGAGGGAAAATGAAGATAAAGGAAATGATAATGGGAGCAATTTTAGTGACCACATAGCTACTTCTAAAGTAGATGCCCATACAACAAATAATTCAAAGAACTTATCACAGAATACTGGCTCCAACTTAACACAAGCCTTGGATGGTATGAAGTCAAGAATTGATAGTCTTTCTGCTGGTTCTGGATTAGACCAAGAACTAGGTGTGTATAAATCGGCAGACAACACAAATACCAATGATTACGAAACAACTTTAACTGGAGTTACTTTGGTAGATGGCTTCAGATTAAATTTAGAAACTGCTAACCCAAACACTGGAGCTTCAACACTTAATTTAAATGGTGGTGGAGTAAAAGATATCATATGGCTAGGTGGAAATGTAGAATATGCATTAACGACTGGTATGATGGATGGTGTAAACGAACTTCAATGGGATACCGGTAGAGACAAATGGAAGCTACTAACTAGAGATGGAGTTAAAACCTCAAATCTAATCACCCAACAACAACCAATCACCCAAGTAGGTGGTGACACATACAAAGACTTGGTAGTCGATGGGTTCAATGAAATTGTGGTTGATGGTCAATCGTGGGTTAATTTAGCTGATAACGGTGTTGATTATGTTAATCATGTTATTGCTGGTGCCGGAACAACTAAGGGTGCTGATGGTATACATTTAGTACAAGCTGGTGGCTCAGAATACGATAGATTGCCAATAGTATTATCAAACTCGAAGCAATACACGCTAATATATTTAGTTACTGACGATACGGGTTCGGCTACTTTAGCACTAACAGGCGATGGCACTGTAATAGATTCTGATATAGCATTAAATAAAAATAAAGGATTAAGAAAACAATTATTTACAACGTCTGCAACAGTAACTGGAACATATTTAGAACTAAGAAAAACAAGCGGAGTTAGTGGTGACTATACAGACTACGAAATACTTGCAATCCTAGAAGGAGACCAAACATTAGACACATCAATACAATCTGAATTAGATTTAGGCATCAACAACGTTAACGGTGATATGTCGGTTGTGGGTAAGAATAAGTTTGATAAGAATAGCGACGAGATTGTTTACGGAGAAAGAATAAGTCAAGGATCTTTATCAAACGTTGTTGACAAATCGCTATTTAGAACAAAACAAAGAATACAGCCTAACAAAACGTATAAATTTAGTGGTTTTACACCGCCCGAATTCAGGTACAGACTAACAGACTTTAGTGGTGCGTACATACAAGGTAGTTTTAATTCTAGCGACGTTTTAACACCTAGTAACGCTTACTATATCGAATATTCTTCAAGCATATTGGACAAAGATACTTTACAACTTGAACTAGGCACAACAGCCACAGATTATAAAGCATACAATAAAACAACCATTTCATTGCCTGAAGATTTGAAATCATTACCTAATGACGTTGTAGATACTTACAATGTTAATACTGGTGAGGTTGTTAGGAATGCTTTTCCTATTGACAAGTCAGCTGAAGTATTTGATGGTACTGAAGCGTGGGGAAGTTATACAAACGGAAATGGTTCTAATTCGGACTTATCAAAGATTTCATTATCAGGTTTTGTAACTGATAACAATTTAATAGATGGACAAGGTTTAGGTATTGACGATTATGCAATTGGTTATGATGGTCTTGGAACTTATAGGGCTGTTAGCGTGTCATCAGCATTATTAACCGAGAATGGAATATTAAACTTTAGTGGCGCATTATTGATTTATGTTCCTACAACCGAACTACCATCTGATGATTTAGCTGGATTCAAATCATATTTGGGAACTAACAATCTTAATTTGATTTGCCAACTAGATGAACCAATCCAAGAACAACACGAATCTCAACAATTCCTGTTAACTAAAGGTGGAACTATCGAGCAAACAAGTGCTGTAGTAGGTGAAGTTGAGTATACGGTTAATCTGAATCAACCAGCACAAGTGAACTCTAACAGTGAAGCTATCAGTAGATTAGGAAATGAAATTGACGCTGTAGCTGATTATATCGGAACAGTTAAACTTGACACAGGAACTGCTGATAATATCGTTGTAGGGCTAGAATATGAACCACTGACTAATGATTTATTTACTATTGTTGTAGCTAATGCTAACACAGGGGCTTGCACAATTAAAATCAATGAAAATGATGCAATTCCACTTGAAAAAATAGTCGCTGGAACAGAAACGGCTTTAACGGCTAGTGATTTAGTTGCAAATGAAATGTATATGGCTAGAAAAATAGCTGATAAAGTTTTGGTTAAATTATAGGGGATTACTCTCCCCTTTTTACATAATAACACAAGGAGGTAGAAATGTTAATAGGAGTAAACTCATTTGTGGGAGCAAATTTGCTACAATCGGCAATACCTCCTACTGAATCGGATTTTGACTTTTTTGAAATGTGTGGGTCGTTTGATTTAGATGAATTGAATGGATTAAATACACTTCTTACTGAGACTGAAATATTCGATCTTGTAACAGAACAAGAGTTTGGAACCCTGACGATGTTCTTAGGTCATTTTGAAGATTCTTTAAATTTGGGAAACTTTCAACAAGGTGATTTACCAATAACACATTGGAATATATTACGTAGGGAAGTTGGAACAACAAGTTTTACATTGCTTGCAACATTGCCTAATACTGCTGTTACAAATTATTTAGATATAAGAGCACAATCAGGTCAAGAATATGAATATGCAGTTCAGTCAGTTAGCAATGGAATAAAAGGGCAGTTATTAATAAGTGAGGAGGTAAGTATGGATTTTTGGGGTTGGAGTTTAACATCACTAGATTATGATGCTGAAACAAGTACCGGAACACAGTACATATTTGATGTTGAGATAAATAGTGATTCAATAAATTTAAATAGATCTAGAGCAGAGTTTGACAATTTCTCTAAATATAAGCAGATATCAAGAGGGAAACAAAGTTTTGATAGTGGTGGATTAACCACATTTCCACTTACTTGTAACAATGATAGTATAATAGAACCTAATAATGCAATATTAAATGAGTTGAAAAATTTTATTGAAAATGGCGAAGAAAAGATATTAAAAAACGGAAGTGGTCAACAGTGGTTAGTAGATACTCATACGTTTAATTGGAAATATAGAGATCTATTGACAAATAACTTTACTGCAAATAAAAATGAACAACCTTACGATGTTAGCTTTGACTGGTTGGAAATAGGCGAGGTGATTGAGTAATGGCTCAATTTGGAGATTATTTAGAAGATATAAAAAAATCATTGATACAATATTATTTTAGAGTTACTTTGTTAGACAAGGATGAAAATGAAATAAGAGAACTTACGGATGACATTATAGATGGAACTTTAAATATATCATTTCAAAATGGTTCAAGAAGAACTGCAAGTATAAAATTTGTTAACCTAGACAATAAATACACTTTGAGTCCTAATGATGACAAAATATGGTTTGATAATAAATTTAAGATAGAAACCGGCATTATAAATGATGGAGTAGAAGTACTATTTCCACAAGGAATCTATGTAATAGGAGAACCTAATCTTTCTAATAACTACAACTCAGAATCAACGACTACTTTCGAACTGTATGATAAATTTTCATATTTAGATGGAACAATATCTGGAAAATTAGAAAATACAATATATATTGAAAAAGGAAAAAATGTTGTAACAGTAATGGAAGAATTATTTCAAATAGCAGATGATGATAGCATACAAATAGCATATGATATAAAACCACTAATACCAGAAGCTAATTCATTCACTGCTCCGTATAGTTTTTATGTCGATAAAGGTCAAACCTATTTTGATGCGATGAATGAGTTATGTGAAGCGATAGGGTACACTGTTTATTTTGATGAAGAAGGATATCCCAGATTTGAAGCAATTATCAACCCAGAAAATGAACCTCCAGTTGTTACTTTTAAAGAAGATGATATTTTAAAGTCTAGCTTGAACAGTAGATATGAAGTAAACAAATTGAAGAATTCAATAAGAGTAGAGGGTATTACGTGGGATGATGGTATAACTCATGACGCAAACGCAGAGCAAACAACAGGCTCTGTTAGTATAAGCAGAATAGGAAGAAGGTCTGAGTTTATTGGAGATGATGTTATTTATAATGATACATTGGCACAACAACGAGCGAATTATGAATTAGATCAATCAACATCAATTAGTGAAACTTTAAATATATCATTCTTCCCAGTAGACAACCTAGATGTGGGAAGAGTTATACAAGTAACAGATAGTAGAATTGGCATATCTGACGGTAGATTCCAAGTGAGACAAATTAATTTACCATTAAGAAAAAACACTCAAGCATCAATAGATGGTCAAAGAACTATAGAGATAGGAGTTTGATATGGCAACTAATTTCAAACCATATGATGATTTTTATAATTTAATAGATGAACAAATCAAAGGAAAAATTAGAACAACAAAACCACGACAATTCAAGCTGGCAACTGTAGTATCAATACAGACAAATACAGCAACTATTCTGTTTGATGGAGACACATCAAATGTGAGTGGAGTAAAAATTCAAAGTGGTTTGACAATAGCACCATCAGATAGAGTAAAGGTTCAGAATGTAAATATGTCATTACAATTGGAATCCTTTACGATTACAGATAAGTATTAAATCGAAAGGAGGTTTAAATGGCTTTACAAGTAAAAAGTGATATCCCTGAGGAGAGATATTGGGAAGCCAATAGATATGGGGAATTGATTATAAAGATAGGCAGAACTACAACTGGTGATTTCAATGAGACAAGTACTACTTCTGGTCAAGTGTACGCCGGAACAGGAGGAGAGCAGGAGTTATTACAACAACTCCAAGCAGTCCTAGAAGTAAATAATATAAGCGCCGATGACTGGAATCAATTACAAAGTGAAATTAATGCGTCTGTAGAAAATCAAATAGGAGAAGTAAAACAAGACGTATTAGAAATTAAGGCTAGACTTGAGCAAGAAGATATTTTATCATTTGTAAATCAAACCGGATATGGTGCGTTTTATACATTTGATGATGATGAAGGGATCGATACATTAGAAACTACAGCAACTATAAACACATCTGAAGAAGTTGTTTCGTTTAATGAACCGGGATTATACGAAGCAAAATCTGATGGTACCTTTTCTGGAACAAGAGAAATCAAACTTAAAGAATCGGCGCAAGAGCCAAGAGTAGGAGATAGGCTAGATAGCACTAATGCCATAGTATCGTTAACAGAAAATAGCACAACGAATAGTAATTACAAATCAGTTCTACATTTTGATGGAATAGATGGGTCAACAGATTTCCCAGATGAAATAACAAGGGTGTGGTATCCAAGTGGAAGTGCACAAGTAAATACATCTGCAAAGAAGTTTGGAACGGGTAGCTTACTATTGGACGGAAGTTCTAGTTATATATATACTTTCTCGAACCCCGGAAATATAGGTGCAAATGATTTTACAATACACTTCTGGGTAAGACCAAATAATTTTGGGGTACAGCAAGCCGTTATGGGGAGATCTACTGTAAATACTGATGGTTGGAATCTTAGATTTGAAGCATCAAATATTATAACAATGTACTACAGAGACACTGGCGCAAATGATAATAATATAAATGTAACAACGGCAATACCACAGGATAATCAATTTCATCATGTGGCAATCAGTAAGGAAGGAAATACAATAAGAACCTTTCTAGATGGAGTATTGGTAACAACCTATTCAGAAACCGACAACATTGATGATGCCGATGTACCATTGTGTATAGGAAGAAGAAGAACATCAGACACCACTATCCCTAGCTTTGATGGATGGATAGATGATTTTGTGTTTGTAATCGGTGAAAGTCTATACAACTCAGCATTCACACCACCAACAATTCAGTCTAGTAGTGTTACTTCTACATACGATATAACTTTAACGTTACCAGTTACAACATCAGATAACCAAACATTATCTTTCTTGGAAACAGATCAGGTGTTAGTTATAAATGACAGAACCTTTGATGATAATTTTGAAGAAGTTTCCCTTAGACTATATACGAAAGGAGAATCACCTCTACTTAGACCAGACAGAGCCGTAAATGATAGCAATGCATTCTTGGCGTTGTCTCCAGACCAAATATTATCGCCGGATAATTCATTAAACATAGATGAAGATATAGTTAATATAAGTACATCTACAGAAGTACCTGATGAAAATATAACAAGCCCAGAAATATTGAGTTCTCCTGATAGAAATTTAAAAAAAGGTGGTAATTCATCATGTTCAGATAGTTTTGGAACTATATACTACACAGCTTCATCTCTTGATGTTGTTCGATTATATAAAAGAAGTGTCGATGGAACAATTTCTTTGTTACACACTTCTGAGGCAATAGGTTCTATAGGTTCATGGTCAATATGTATGCCAAACGATAACAGAATATTGCTGTTCATAGTTGATTTTAAGAGCGATTTATCTTCGATACTCACAACGGTAACGGACATAGACTTAACGACTCTCAACACAACTCTTTATATAATAAGTGATCAGACATATGGTACATTTGACGGAAGTGCTTCTATTTCATGTAATAGTGACGGCACGAAGGCAACGGGGGTGTGGATTGGATATATTAATACGAGCACATTTGATAGTGACGCCCATTATTGTTTTATAGATGTTAATAAAACGTCGTTGTCTATAGTCGAAGTAGATAACATCACAAATGTTACTACAATAGCAGACATAGATGGAGTTGTATGTGACTACATGGATAACGGAAATCCTTATGTGGCTATGAAAACATCAGATGCATCAAACAATGATTTTATTTATATTAATTATTATAATGGGAGTTCTTGGTTAACTACAAACAATGGAAGAGGAACACAGATATATGCACCCGGAAACTTTACAATAGATAGTCTGACTCTATTACATATACCGTCAGAAATATCAGTAAAGAGGAATGTAGCATATACAAACGGAATGGACGTATTGACATTTAGAGGAAATGACGCGTCTAGCTCTGTATTTAGTGTAAAGAGTTATATTAGTACAAATCTTGCTAGTTCATGGAGTGCTTTTGGTCAAAGTGGAAATAATGTAACACCAAATACAATGAATAGATTCTCAAATCACGGCGCAATGGTAGATAATAATGGAGAAATTTATTATACATTCTTTGAAAATACAGTTAGTGAAGGATATATAAGCAACAGTCCTAGTGGAATATGGGGTAGTGTGCAAGGTATATCCGGTATAGTAGGAGATACAGTACCTTATAATTTAACAGATTTTTTAATTCCAGTAATATTAGGCTCCGATCTAACTAGCACCAACAACGTAATAGTTGGCTCTTGGAGTGTTAATGATGCATATAACATCACTACTGATTCAAATGTAACATTGACAAATAGACAGCCAGTTATACTCGGCGGTGTTTATCAGCCTACTGTAAATGGGCAATTAATGGATTTAAATAGAATCACCAATGAATATTATCAATTCAATAAAACAGTCGATTCTACAGACACAATAGAGCTTAGTACAACAGGAAAAAACGTTAACCTAGATATATTAACATATTCAGTAGGGTAGGAGGTAATATGAGTGTAAAATTTATAGATAATAAACTTAAATATAAAGCACACAGACAATCAAAGCAAAAAGTATCTAAAGAAATAGAAGACTTGAAAAGAACAATAGAAGAATTAAAGATGTTGGTTAAAGGGGAATAAAAATTCCTCTCATACCGACTTATAAAATTAAGGGAGAGTTTAAGGGAGAGAACCTCAAATTCTCATAAAAGGTGGTGATTAAAGTGAAGTAGAAAGGCTACTTCGATGTGATTATTATGATGAGGTGAATATAGATGGAAAAAGAAAAGG
>Ga0193951_1001138_pt1 | contig 11931 bp, 9 predicted proteins | sample BB_2_MG_FD_140370 | JGI IMG/M metagenome (GOLD analysis project Ga0193951, IMG submission 140370) | Microbial mat bacterial communities from the Broadkill River, Lewes, Delaware, United States - BB_2_MG | ecosystem: Environmental > Aquatic > Freshwater > River > Microbial mats | place: USA... | reverse complement strand
TTCGGGTCAACATTTAATGTAGCTTCTACGTTTTATAGCTGTAACCAAATTTATACCACAATGGGAAAGCTAAAAATCAAAAATCTTTTACTGCGTAGCTATGTTGGCTTTAATCCGCATGAGTTGGGCAAAAGGCAGGACTTGCTAATTAACATTGTAATAGAATATGCATCAGGTAATGAGGAGTTAAGTGATAAACCTGAAGATGCCTTGGATTACCGCACTATAACAAAAGAAATTATTAAAAAAGTTGAAGGTAGTCGTTTTAACCTGCTGGAGGCTTTGGTACGTATGGTACTCGATACGGTAATGGTAAATAAGCGTGTGCTAGCAGCTGAAGTGGAAATTGATAAGCAACATGCCTTGCGTTTTTCAGAAAGTGTTTCAATCAGTTTGAGTGCAACTAAGGCCTAAAATCGATGACGGATTATATTATTGGGATAGGGTCTAATATTAATGCCCAAAGTAATATTAAAAAGGCCATTGAAGCATTAAAACGCCATGGTGAAATACATGCTGTTTCTGATTTTGTTATTACAAAACCCATTGGTATTACCGATCAGGATGACTTTCACAATGGAGCCTTATGGTTATCTACTCAATTAAGCGCATCAGAATTAAACGATTGCTTAAAAAGTATTGAAGATGAACTGGGGAGAGACAGGTCGCGACCTAAATTTGGCCCGCGCGAGATTGATTTAGATATCGTTGTTAATAACAATAAGGTGGTGGATGATGATTACCATACGAGATCTTTCCTTCGTGAAGCAGTTGACCAAATATGGAAAAAAAAATAGAGTTGGCTCGCCAGAACCAACTCTACACCTTTATCACCATTATTAACCTAACCTTTGCTAGGCATGAAAAGAAATTACAGTTTAAAACCCTTACCAATGTTTAATGAGAACCATACTAGGTTTTTATCAATGCCCGTGGGTTCAAGGGCTGCCATGGTTCTCTGGTAATTAATACTTGTGCGCAAAGATATTTGCTTAATCTTAAAGGAACATGACAAATGTTGTGATGCAAACCCCCATCCAGGATTAATGCGCTTATCAACAGCTCCTCTGTTGTTGCTAATCACTGACTTAGCTTCCCAGCTAACTTTTTTATATTTTTTGTTAAATTTTATTAAAAATTCATGTATGCCGGCGGCATTAATGTTCATATCACGTCCTACTTGATGGTAATAGTAAAAGTCATAGCCAGTTGTCATGCTAAGCTTTGACTCTACACCCAGTTGAATTGGGAAATGAACCCCAGCATTATACTTCATACCTTGATAAAAACTTTGCTTCTCATTGCCATCGTTTGGTAGAAACCAATAGTTGACATACCCATGTACGTTAATGTTCCAGTTTTGTTCGCGTTTATAAAGGTTGATGTTGTGATCTACAATAATATCCCATTCATCATATACCGAAGAATTACGGTCATAGGGTAAGCTAAACCATGCCGAAATGGTTGGACCTTTTTCTAAAGAATAATATGCTCCAGGCTGAAAACATGCTAAATTATTGCTAAGCGTTCGCCCGTGTGCCAGGTAATTGGTTACATTGCCCCAATCAAGGCTCAAAGTGTTTTGTGCGAAGTGTTGCTGGTATGTGAATAAAACAATGGCTGCAACTAATACTAATCTTTTCATTATGTTCCCTTTAATGATGTATCAGATAAAATTGTGGCAAATTTAATTGGAGTGACACATGCAAACAATGACATTGTGCGGCACGAAATATGACAAAAATCGCACTGTTAAAAACTGTGTATTAGTCTCATTGGTATCTCTAAGCTGCTTCTAAAGACTACTGCCTTGCCAAAGTTTTGAAATGAATACCCAAGTCTTTTCAAAAACTTTCCTACTTTTAAACAACATTCATTATGTAAGCCCTTGCTATGTCTACATCATATTTCTACAGTACCGTGTGTTTGAGGTGTTCTATTTGTTTGATTTGTCTGTTATTTACGGGCATGGTATCGGCACAAAGTGAACGGCAGGAAGAGTTGCTGAAAAAATTATCCAATGCTTCTACAAAAGAGCAGATTGAGGTGTACAATCAGCTATCGCGATCATATCTTTATAGCGATCCGCAACGTTCTATCAAATATGCACGGCAAGCTCTGCAAATTGCAACTCGTATTGGTGACAGAAAAGGAGAAGCTGATGCCTATAATAATTTAGGAATGGGCTATTATTTCACCAATGATTACGAGCAGCTTCTTGATTTCTACCGCAAATCATTAAGTGCTTATCGATCCATTGGCGATAATCAAAGTATGTCAGTCCTATCGTCAACTTATTTTCGTTTAAGCCAATCTGAGAAAGCTCTGAAAAACTATAAACGCTCACTAAACATATACATAAGGGAGAAAAAGTGGAGTCAGGTGGCCCGCACATATAAAAACATGGCTGATGTATATAAAAACATTGCTGATTACCCCCTCGCATTATCATACTATGAAAAGGCTTTGGCACTTGTTGAAGAAGAACAAGACACTGAAGCCATCGGTGAAGTGATTCGTTTGCTTGATCAGATTGGACAAATATGGTTTTATCAAAAGGACTATGACACTGCGTTGGTGTATTTTACACGCATGCAATACTTACTTGAAGAGCGGGGCGATGAAAGGAACATCTCTGTTTTGTTGAGTAATATTGCAAACTCGTACTTCTATAAAGGTGAATTGGACATGTCGTTTCAAACGTACCAAGATGCTTTGGTACGGCAGGTTAAGCAGAATGACCATTGGGAGGCTGCCATGAGTTTGATGAGAATTGGCATGATTGAAGCGCAAAGAAAAGCATACACCAAAGCCATTAAAAGCTATAATAAAAGTGTAAATCTAGCTAAAATTGCAGATGCTAATGATTTGTTGAGGGATAATTACTTGGTTTTATCACAGGCGTTCGAAGCTTTGGGTGATTATCAAAAGGCTTATGATTATCGCATATTATATTCCGATTTATCCGAGTCGATAGTAATGGAGGAGAATGTGACTAATTTTGTTGATGCGCTTGCTCTGCAGGCCTTGGAAGAGAAGAAACGTGAAAATGAAATACTTCAGACGAAAAACAAAAACTATCTGCTCGAATTGGATAAGGAAAACCTTGTCAGGTGGCGTTTGTCCTTTGGTTTTACCATCATCATTATTTCGATTTTGGTATTTGTTATCTACTACCGCTATTATCTAAAAGGGCAAGAAAATAAGAATTTGGAGCAACGCATCTCAGAAGCCCTTAAGAAACAAGAAGAACAGCAACAAATTATTATGCACCAAAGTAGTTTAACATCGCTAGGTGAGTTGGCAGCTGGTATCGCCCACGAAATTAACCAACCGGTGCAAAACATTTCTTTATCGGCGGAAAGTATTAAATATGAATTGGCTGAAGAGCAACAAAACATTGACTTTTTAAATCAATCTGTTAACGAGATATTTGAAGACATTGTGCGAGTAAGGCAAATTGTAGATCATATTCGCATATTTAGTAGCGGACAAAAAGATGAAGTAGAAGAAGAGTTTGATGTGAGCGAGTGTGTAAAAGCGGCTATTTCAATGATAGGAAACCAATATGCCAACCACCACATTAGTTTACAGTTAAAACTATCTGGAAACTTGCCTTGCGTACTTGGTAATCCACATAAATTGGAGCAGGTTATTCATAATCTATTGTCCAATGCAAAAGATGCTGTTGAGGAACGAAAGAGTGGTGAAGAAAGCCTAAAAATGACCATTGGAATCGAGACGGTTTTTCAAGATGAGCGAGTTGTTTTAAAGATCAGTGATAACGGTACTGGTATTGCTACAGATCGAAAGACCGATATATTTTTACCCTTTGTCACCAGCAAGCAATTGGGAAAAGGAACGGGGCTTGGTTTATCCATATCATACAGCTTGGTTAAAGAAATGCGTGGGCGTATAGACGTAGAGAGCACCCAAGGCCAAGGTACCATTATGAATGTAGTGTTGCCGATTGCCGAAAATATTTGAAAAAAATAAAAGATTGAATGAAGGACTTAAAAGTACTGATATTGGATGATGAGTCTCGTATCACCGAAAAATTAAAATATCATCTAGAGAAGCGAAAGTTTTGTGTATTTACAGCCAATACGCCCAATGAAGGCCTTGCCATACTAGAGAAAGAAAGGCCAGGTGTTCTGATTCTTGATGTGATGCTACCAGGTATGAATGGCTTGGATATTTTACAGAAAGTAAAGTTGGAGTACCCCAACCTTGAGATTATAATGATAAGTGGATACGGCGATATGGATATGGTGATTCAGGCCATGCGTCAGGGTGCCTCAGACTTTATACGCAAGCCTTTTCAGATTATGGATATTCAGTTGGCCATTGAGCGTACTGAGAAATTTTTATTGATGCAATCAAAGCTTGAGGAGGCAGAGGATAGGGGAATGCTGGTTTCTAAAGAGCTTGAAAACATGATTGAAAAGGATTTTGTGGGGGAAAGTGCGCCGATAAAGCAAGTCTTAAAAATGGCACTTAAGGCAGCTGAAGACGGGGATGTAAATGTGCTGGTGACTGGTGAAAATGGCACTGGAAAGGAAATCATATCACGAATTATTCATTTCGGCAGCCCTCGTAAAAAACAGGTTTTTGCGCCAGTTAATAGTGCGGCTATACCCGAAACGCTCTTAGAAAGTGAATTTTTTGGCCATGTAAAAGGGGCCTTTACCGATGCGCGTGAAGAGAAGAAGGGGTACTTCGAACTGGCCAATAAAGGCACTTTGTTTTTAGATGAAATTGCTGATATGCCCTATGCTTTGCAAGCTAAATTGTTAAGGGCTATTGAAGAGAATAAAATTAAACGGGTAGGCAGTAATACCGAGATTCCGGTTAATGTTCGAATCATCTCTGCAACCAATAAAAATATTGATGAGTTAATTAATGAGAAGAAGTTTCGTATTGACCTGTTTCATCGGGTGAATACCATTGAAATTAATATACCACCCTTGCGCGAGCGTACGGAAGATATTAAACCTTTACTGGCGCATTTTACAACTAGTATTGCGCGAAAGAAGGGTAAAACAGTACCTGAAATATCTGCAACGCTTATTAAAAAGTTGGAAAACTATAGTTTCCCAGGTAATGTCCGTGAGTTGCGCAATATGGTTGAGCGAGCAATGATATTATCCGATAATGACAAACTTATGCCAGAGGATTTTCCTTTGAGGGGTGAAGATACTAAGCAGGTACTAAGCATGGTTGGTAACGGATCGCTCAATCTGGATGATAACGAGAAGCAATTGATAGAAGAAGCTCTGAAGGGGGCTGAAATGAATCAAACTAAGGCGGCTACACTTCTGGGTATTAGTAGAGATGCAATGAAACGCAAAATAAAGAAGTTTGGTATTGAAATCGTCAAAGGCTTTAATGGTGACGACTAAAAAACATAAACCCATCTGGCCATGTGGAAAGCCGGATGGGTTTAATAACCAAATAGGAATGTATAAAAGTAATTGAATAGGCTAATGTGTTACTCGTTAGCAACTAACCTGTTCAATCTCTTGAATTGCTTTTTTTAGTGTGAGTTGACTAACTTTCAGCGGTGAAATATTGACCGGGCCATTAATACAACCACCATCGCAAGCCATCACCTCTATAAATGAGGTGTCCGGGGCTTTTCGCGGAAACGATTTCATTAAGCGAATACTCTTTTTATCGATGCCATCAATCACTTGTGTTGCAATGCCATGATCTGCCGATAGAATGGATTTTATAGCATTAGTAACACCACCAGATGCGGCATAACCGCGACTTTCTGGCATAATGTTTTTCGCGATATTATCCGTTTTCTCTGTTTGACCAACGTCAATTTTTAAGGCCGCAAGCAGAGCTCCCAGTTCTTCAGTCGTAATTACATAATCAATGTCTGGGTGCTTGTAGGCTTCACGACGCTTCGCTAGGCAAGGGCCAATAAAAATGGCTTTATGATCAGGGAAACGTTCTTTAGCCAGTGCGGCTGTATAAGACATTGGTGATGGCGTGTGGCTTATAAACGGTTTTAGTTCTGGTGCGTGCTTTTCGGTGAACTCCATGTATGATGGGCAACACGAAGTGGTCATAAAAGGAGCACCTTCATCCAATCGCTCAAGCAATTCCTTAGTTTCATTTTCTGTGGTGAGGTTTGCACCTTCTGCCACCTCAATTACTTCATCAAAACCAATGGCCTTAATACTGCTAATAATTTGCGATGAGTTGGCTTTAAACTGACTGAGGATAGCTGGGGCTACCATAGCCACTGTTTTTTCCGATTGATGCTTTATGTTATAGAAAAGGTTTAATATTTGAGATTTTTCAGAGACAGCGCCGAAGGGGCAGGCCGTCATGCACTTACCACAATGGATGCATTTGTCAAAATCAATGACTTCAATGCCGTCTGCATTTTTCCGTATAGCTTTTACAGGGCACGACTCTTCGCATGGTACTGGCAAATAAGCAATGGCATGGAAAGGGCATGCTTTTTGGCAAATACCACAGTTAACACATTTTTGATGATCAATATTTGCTTTGCCATTAATCACCATTATGGCATCTTTAGGGCAGTTCACTTGGCATGGTCGACCTTCGCAACCTTGGCACAGGTTACTTACCGTATAGTTCACTTGTACGCATGAGCTGCATGCCTCATCTACCACTGTTAAGAAATTTCCATTTTGTGTGTAGCCTTTAAGGGCATCTTTAGCATATTCCTTTAAAGGGGTTAATTCATCCACTTCATCGGCAATGTTAAAGCCAAGTAAAGCCATAATTTTGTATTTTATTACCGCTCTATCTTTATGTACGCAGCAACGTATGGGTGAATTGGTACGTGGTCGCATTTCAATAGGTAAGCGGTCAATCTTATCCAGTAGCTCATCTTTATCAAGCAGTTGAATAAGTCGAACAAGCAGTTCGCGTTTCGTTATAACAGCATTGTTATAATAGGTCATTGGTATCTGGTGTTTGTAGTTTTTGTAACAATAATTGGATTGGTTGCCGTTATCATTTTTTCGCCGTTGATAACCGCAAAAGCTTGGAGTCTTCGTCTTGTGTTAATTTTGTTTTTAAGTGATGTAGATTGATTTTCATTTTGCAGATTTAATTCAGCACCTCCTATGGTGAAAGCCTTTGTATAGCCTTGTTTATTTATTTTGTAATTAGTTATCAGCAGCATAGGAAAGGTGTTATAAATATTCGATTTCTATGGTTTTTAAAAATTTATCTTCTAATAAACTGGCTATCTTTTTTATGACATTTCGTCTTATCTCTAGTTCAACGGGCAAATTAGGATCTTGATGAGCGTTATTAATTTGTGTGCCTGCTAATATTAAAATGGAGTCACTATTCAGAAATAACCTAACCATCTGTTCGGCTGGGCCATCTCCCTTTATCGATGAATTTGTTTTGTTTTCAAGAATTGACGATACCTTACCAAGTGTCAGTATACCTTCTGTCATAAGATCCACGCCCTCCATTTCTGCGATGGGAGGTAAATCAGGTTTACTGTTATTTAAGTCAATTTGAATATCTCGGTTCAACTCACGTGAGATGATCTTGGATGTTGTGCCACCACAAATGATTTTTTTACCCTGAAAATTTGCAATACGCTCGGCAAGAAGTGCATCACAGTTTTTATGATAGGGAGGGCCAGAAGCTAAAACCAGTTTTCGAGGTTCGCGGCAGTAGATAACCTGACAGGTGGCATCGTCTTTAAATAGCTCGCCATCATTTGCTTTGGCTCTTTTTAATATATTTGAGGCCAATTGTTTAGCTGATATTTGTGGCTTTTGTGTTATGTTGTAAGCTATAAAGTTTTTAAGCCCTTCGTTGCCCCAGCCAAAAGGCGTGTGCTGATTGCCCATGCCCGATTGGGTAATGCCATCAGACACCATGATAATGCGATCTTCCTTTTGAAGTTTTAGTTTTGAATATTTGACTTTAGCCGGAAGACTATCTGTACGTTCAACTGTTTTGGTGAGCTGATCAGTGGTAATAAATTGACCATCTCGATAGATTAAAACCGGAGGGTTATCATATTCTGCCAAGTGTGCATCGCCAAAGCAATTAATATCGAGGATACTAAAGGTTGAGTAGCTTATCTGACGTTTAGAATCAACAGGTAAGGTGTTCATAATAAAGTCAGCCGTACGCTCAAGTGGGTCATTCTTAACTGTAAACTGAAGTGCCATGCTGGTTGTCATGGTAGCTAAAATATTAGCTTTCACACCAGAGCCTAAGCCGTCGGATAATACGGTGATCAGCCGATCTTCTTCTTTAAGCTTGCGCGATTCACAAGCATCACCACACACGTTTTGCAAGGCTTTACGCTCTTGAAAAAGCTCAACTTCTATGTAAAAGTGGCGATTATGCATCTTCGTTTTGGGCGTCTAAAATGGAGTTTAACAAAGAGTCGGTATAGGAGGCATTTTCACCAAGTAGAAACGCTATTTTCTGAACGGTTTCCATGTTCTTTTTAATAACATCCCTAGTACGTTTCTCCACAATATCTTTTCTAAATTCGGGTTGTTGTGCCCCTTGAATTATACCTGTAACAAGTTTGTGTTTTTGAATATTAAATATCGAGAGCTGTAAGTTGTTGCCATTTTCCTGAATGGGCAATTCATAATACTCTTTACCGGTGACCAAGGCCGTTTTAAAATGTTTATCAAAGGCGCCCAGTTTGTTTAGGTCGGCACCTTTCATGCCGGGTGTCGCTTCAAAGCATAATTCCATTTCTTCGCCCATTAAGCGTGCGAAGCTGGCATTCATTTCAACCACTTTATGATGGTTGTCGATAATGACAACGCCCGATGGTATTTTCTGAACCAATATTGTCGCTTTATGGTGTGCCACCATGCGCATGTACGACACGCACATTGCTTTTTCGGCATGTTGATCAAGTAGTGCTTCGGAGAAATCGCGGCAAGTATCATAACCACAACCACTACAGTTCAATTCATCTGTAACGTTGGTTTTGCCAATGCTCAACAAAGCCTCTTTTAATTCTTCGGCAGAGTGTTTTTGTGGTTTTACGGTTTCTATATTAAAGAAATCACGCTCAATGTTAAACGATTGTTCGCCTTCAATGGCAGGAGCGGTTTCTACTTGACGACAGTTGTACTGATGCCTTATATTAAGATGCTTGTTGGCGATATCAGTCTCGGCACTCATACCAGGTCCATTGAGGCATCCTGTTTCACAGGCGAGCAACTCTAAGAACAATGGTTCATCTTTTCCGAGCGAATCCAAATTGTTAAGCACATTACGAACCATATTTTGGCCGGTAAAGCTCATAAAAGTGCTATCGCCACTATTGCCTTCGCGTTTGATGGTTTCAACCATTCCGCCATCTAGTGGATAAATGACGCCTGCTTTAGCTTGAGCTGGTTGAAAGGCAAAAGAATCGGCACTGGCTGATGTGCCAAGTTTTATGTTTTCGGCTTTTAGCCATTGGTTTAGTTCCTTAAAAGTGAGTGCTACATCAATCTGCTGTGAAGAGCCATCAGCCTCCGCTTTTTTACCTATGCAAGGGCCAATAAATACCACCCCTACGTCATTACTGTACCATTGTTTCAGCATACGAGCATGTGTCAACATGGGCGACATATATGGTGTAATCGCCATTGAATGCTGCGGGTAGTATTTTCGTATCAACTCAACAACAACTGGACAAGCAGATGAAATATACACACCTGACGTTCTGCACTTGAGGTAGTTGCCAACTTGTTTTGAAACTTCTTGAGCGCCTAAAGCCGTTTCTGAAACACCAGAAAAACCAAGCTGGTGTAGGGCTTTAATGAGGTGTTCTGGTTGTGTTCCGTATTCGGCTATATATGAAGGTGCAAGGGATACATAAACTTCTTTTTTTTCCTTAAGCAGAAGCTTGGCTCGCGAAATACCATCGCGTACTTTTTTAGCGTCTGATGGGCAAATAGCTACACAATGACCACAATAAATACATAAGGCATCCACAACGGAAGCTCTGTCGTTACTAACTTTTATAGCTTTTGTGGGGCACTCACGAATGCATTTGTAGCAATCTTTACAATCGTTAACCTCAGTATAGATTGGTTTTAGATGCATATGGTCTTATCAAAGTGGTTGCTAAGAATTGTTGGCAAGTTACTCTGGGTTACGCCTTCAAAAACATGGTCGTCAATTTCAACAACAGGGCCTTTGTTGCACATTTCGTTGCAAAGGTGGCCTCTAAAATCAATTTTCGACTCAATGTTATGCGTAACCAAGAAAGCCTTTATTGTATTAAGGTTTTCGGCATTGCCTCGTGAGTAACATGAACTACCAAGACAGATAAGCACTTTGTGTGTAACGCTAGCTTGCATCTCTAATTATTTGCTACTTTGTATGGCTAACCTTGTGCCAAATAGGGCAATGTGCATGCTATCAGATTATAAGGAAAAATTTCTTTAATACAACACAACAAGAAGAAGTAGTAGTGTCTTAATATAGTACACTATTGCGCGAAGCGCTGTCTTAATATAGTACACTGTCATAAAACAGTACACATGATTTATGGCTGTGAAATACCATATTTGCGCAGTTTGAGGTATAAGGTGTTTCGGCTGATGCCAAGAGATTTGGCCGAATGGGACATGTTGTGGCTAAAATGCATGAGAGTACGTAAGATCAATTCCTTCTCCATGTCTTTTACACTTGTTAATTTTATTTCCTGACTTGTCGTTTTTTGAGCTTCGCTACTTAAGTTAGATAGGCCGTTGTTTTTGGTGTTTTCTTTTTTAAGTGTTTCAAATGAGATTTCACCATCAAGAATAATGTACTGCTCAATGGCATTTTCCAACTCTCTAATGTTCCCAGGCCAATTGTAGTCAATAAATTGCTGAAGTATAGTGTAGCTTATTTGCGGCACTTCTTTTTGGAGGCGAACTGATTTTTTATTAAGGAAGAAACGTATCAATGAAGGCAAATCTTCCATGCGATCGCGTAGTGCTGGTATCTTTAACGGAATGACACTGAGGCGGTAGTAGAGGTCTAGTCTGAAATTGCCTTTGTCCACTTCTTCCTTTAAGTTTTTATTAGTCGCAGCAATTATACGCACATCAACAGGTATCGTTTTTTCACCTCCCACTCTTGTTATGGCGCTTTCTTGAATGGCTCGTAAAAGCTTAACCTGTACTTCAGGTTTCATGTCTCCTACTTCATCTAAAAACAAGGTACCCCCATTGGCCAATTCAAATTTACCGGGATGACCTCCTTTTTTCGCACCGGTAAACGCACCGTCGTCATAGCCAAATAGTTCACTCTCTATCAGATTGTCACTTATGGCAGCACAGTTAATGGCTACGAAACCTTTATCGTGCCTGCTACTCGCATTGTGCATACTTTGTGCAAAAACTTCTTTACCCGTTCCACTTTCGGCCTCAATAAGCACCGTTGAGGGACTGTCCGAGATATTTGTAGCATAGTCCACCAGTTTACGCATTACCTGACTTTTGGCAATGATATCTTTGAAGGTAAAACGTGCTTGCATACCCGTATATTTGTTGACCAAGTGGTAAACGTTCTCTAATTCTCTAAAGGCAATAACGAGTCCTATTAACTTAACTTGTTCTTGATCCAATATGGGGGTGACCGTGAAATTAAATTTAGCTTTTTTATCAGCGGTAGTAATGGCAATCTCTTCGTTGATAAAAGCGTCGCCAGAGCTCACCAGTTGATAGATGTTTTTCCAGTTGGGGATGAGGCGTTTAATCGGTATTTTTAACAGGTCTCGTCTGCGTATATTTATCCATTGGCATGCTAAGTTGTTGGCATAACGTATTTCCCCTTCATTATTTACCGATATGACACCAATTTTAAGTGCGTTCATCATGGCAAAAGTAAATTGATGGGTATCGTCCATCAGCTTTTGCATCGAAACATCCTTTAACCTTGCATTTATTGATGTTTTTAAGGCTG
>Ga0193951_1001137_pt1 | contig 11940 bp, 12 predicted proteins | sample BB_2_MG_FD_140370 | JGI IMG/M metagenome (GOLD analysis project Ga0193951, IMG submission 140370) | Microbial mat bacterial communities from the Broadkill River, Lewes, Delaware, United States - BB_2_MG | ecosystem: Environmental > Aquatic > Freshwater > River > Microbial mats | place: USA... | reverse complement strand
CTCCGTGCTTTCCTCCAGATCCAGCTCCAGGCTATCCATATCCGCCGGTATCTCCATCTCCCGCTCTGCCTGACGCTGGGCCAGCACCGTTTCAGCCCGCTCCAGTTGCAGATGAATATCATCGCTGACATGGAAATGAATATGCCCCATGGGCATGGATTTATGCTCGCCTGGCGGCTTGCACCAGGCGTCCAGGGTAAAGGTATTCATGGTTACCTCCCATGCTCACAGCCACCGCCCGACGCTGGCAAAACGCTGATCAGCGACCGCGAACTGCTGATTAATGAAACACCACTCACAGCAAGTATAGACCGATCGTCCGGTATTGATCTGGAGCTGTTCTGACGCGAAAAGTACCGATCAACGGCTAATCAGGCTGTACAGCACCCAGAGGGCCGGTACAATGAACATTCATCGGCTCGATAACAATTACGTATCGGTGCAGCCGCCTGGTCATATAAAGATTATCAAGGGAGACACCATGAACAGCCGCCAGCTGGAAGCCTTTCAGGCTGTGATGAACGCAGGTTCCATGAGCGATGCCGCCCGCCTGATGTCAATCTCGCAACCGGCGGTCAGCCGTCTGATCAAGGATCTCGAACAGACACTGGGCTTTAAACTGTTCCTGCGTCAGAACGGCCGTCTCTACCCGACACCCGGTGCCCATCGTTTTCACCAGGAGGTGGAGCGCCATTTCGTCGGCATCGACCGTCTTCAGCAGACCGTAGAAGAGATTCGGGGGATGAAAAGTGGCACCCTGCGCCTGGCCATTATGCCTTCACTGGCCAACAGCCTGATGCCAGCGATCCTCAGCAGCTTTTTACGCCCCGAGCCCGAGCTGTCAGTCAGTTATGCCAGCCTGCCCTCAGCCGATATCGCCCACCGGGTGGCTGGCCAGCAGTTTGACCTGGGCGTGGTAGCGCTGCCGGTCAAAGCAGAAGAGATTCAATACGGCCCCTGCTTTGCCACCGACTGTCGACTGATCGCGCCACGTGGTCACCGTTTCGGCCAGCTCGAGCGCATCGACATCAGCCAGCTCGACCGCGAACCCTTTATTCAGGTGGGTCACAACCACAACCCCTGTCGCCGACAGCTGGAACAGGCCTTCAAGGACCAGCTGGTACGTCCGGAACAGCGCATGGACACCCCGGATTTCCACAGCGCCGTGCCATTGGTTGAACAGGCGCTGGGGGTTGCACTGGTTGACCCATTCAGTGCCCGCCACTATGCCGAGCGAGAGGGAGTCAGCTGCCACTTTGACCCGGCGATCCCGTTTTCATTTGGTGTCGTACTACCCAACCGGCGCACGCCGAATCTGCTGGTCGAGCGCTTTATTGATCACCTGGAGGCCCAGCTGATCCGACTGATGCCACTGCAGCCAATCGAGCCCCAGCAGGTGCTGCGTAACTGATAAGAACCACTGTGATTCGCTGTGTATAATCTGGTGAATAAACAGGTATATGCACAGCGAACTTGCCATTTAACAGCGCAACAACCAGCGCTGATCATTTATTAACCACCACCCTGAAAGCACTGCTATATATAGCCCTCAGCGCACTACCTCCAGCTGATCAACAGAGTTACAAACCTTATCTGTGGATATAAATCAGCACCAGCCAGGCTGTTAATAACTATTCAGAAACATTGATAAATTCAGACTTCGACATTATCCACAGCGGCAGCTGACTTCCAGGTCAAATGTCCTCTGATCAACCAGACCTGTCTGTGCATAAGTGTGTGAACAAACTTGAATAATCAGGTATGGATCCCCCTCAACCATAACCAGAACAGCAATTGATCAATTTACGTACAGCTCGCTGTATCAACTGATATGGCTAGCGATCAGCAAGCCGCCCCAAGACTGCCCACCGTTTTACACAACGAAACTGTGTACAGTTTTACTTCCCGCTACAATTGGGGATAACAATCAGGAGAGGGATTTATAGACAGTGTCGACGCTACCCGCTGATAAATGGCTACTGTGGGCTGGAATGGCCGAACGTGGGCTGCAAACGGCGGGTCGAAGCCAGTGGGTTATGACTGCGACGCTCTTCACGGGGGGTCAGCTGATAATGATTACGGTAGGCGGTACTGAAATAACTGGCACTGGCAAACCCACAGCGACCCGCCACATCCAGCACGGGCAATTCAGTGGTGCGTAATAACTGGCGTGCCTGTTCCAGTCGCAGTTCCAGATAATACTGTGACGGCACCTGATCGAGCTGCTTCTTAAACAGCCGCTCCAGGTGACGGCGAGACACCCCGACATGGTGGGCCAGATCATCGGAGCTGAGCGGCTCTTCCAGGTTGGCTTCCATCAGCTCCACCGCTTCCACCAGTTTGGGATGGCTGCCCGCCCCCAGTCGGCTGCGCAGCGGCACCCGTTGCGGCTCTTCACCACCACGAATACGTTCACACACCAGCTGTTCAGAGATCTGCGCCGCCAGGCCGCCGTCCTGCTGGCCGATCAGGTGCAACATCATGTCCATCGCCGCGGTGCCACCTGAGCAGGTGTAACGGTCCCGGTCGATCTCAAACAGATTGGCACTGACATGGGTACGCGGAAAGGCATCACGCAGCTGATTCAGGTCCCACCAGTGAATGGTGGCGCGGTAACCGTCCAGCAAACCGGCACGGGCCAGCAGATAGGAACCGGTGCCCATCCCCCCCAGTGCCTGACCGGCCCGAGGTTTTTGCTGTAACCAGCGCACCAGCACCTCACCGGCCGCTTCATCCAGCGGACTGGCGGCACAGATAAACAGGGTATCAATTGAGCCCAGCTCAGCCAGCGACAGCTGTGCCTGCACCGACACCCCACAGCTGCTGCGCACCGGCTGGCCATCAATACTCACCACCGTGGTATCAAACAGCGGCTGCGGTGACAGGCTGTTGGCCAGCGTCAGTGGCTCGAGCCCGGCCGAGAACGACACCAGTGAGAACTGCGGCAGCAGCACAAACACGTAGCGCAACGCACGCCGAGGCGGCGCTGCAGACGCGATGTTACCTGGTGGCTGGCTCAGCATGGTATCGGGCTCATAATAGATCAAGTGGTAAAGCAGACCACAGCGGGGTCTGCCAGTCATCCAGTGCCCATCCGTTTACCGGTGGCCCTGTACACAACTTTAGTCGATTGAGCGCCACCATAATCGAAAACCCTCAGCCCCGGAAGCCACCCGCCCCCGAGGGACCCCCCTCAGTGGCCTGGTGGTGAAATTTCCGGTCGCCTGATTAAAATTTTACCGCTGTCGCCACTGACAGCCATCACACATAATGCCAGCATGCCAGCCAACGCTGCCCGGTCTGCTGCCAGTTACTCACCCAAAAGGGCGTAGCTTTCAGCCCCCCGACACACTAAGCTGCGGCACCTTAAACGGCCTTTATTTTCAGGAGTAAACGATGACTGAACTGACCCGTAGTACCTTCGACAAAGTGATGGTGCCAAACTACAACCCACAGCCAATGATTCCAGTGCGTGGTGACGGTGCGCGTGTATGGGATCAGGATGACAACGAGTTCATCGACTTTGCCGGTGGTATCGCGGTAAACGTAGTCGGTCATAACCACCCACGTCTGGTCGCGGCTATCAAAGCCCAGGCCGACAAGCTGTGGCACCTGTCCAACGTTTACACCAACGAACCCGCGCTGGCGCTGGCGTCCAAGCTGACGGAAGCAACCTTTGCCGACAAAGTGTTCTTCTGTAACTCCGGCGCTGAAGCCAACGAAGCGGCGTTCAAGCTGATCCGTAAATACGCCTACGACAACTTCGGCCCAGAGAAAAACGAGATCATCTCGTTCACCAGCTCGTTCCACGGCCGTACTCTGTTCACCGTGTCCGTTGGTGGCCAGCCTAAATACCGTGAAGGTTTCGAACCGGCACCGGGCGGCATCACCCATGTACCGTTCAACGATATCGACGCACTGAAAGCAGCGATCTCCGACAATACCTGTGGTGTCGTCATGGAACCAATCCAGGGCGAAGGCGGTGTGATCCCGGCGGACCCTGAGTTCGCCAAAGCCGTGCGCGAGCTGTGTGATCAGCACAACGCCCTGCTGGTGTTCGATGAAGTCCAGACAGGTATGGGCCGCAGCGGCCACCTGTACGCCTACCAGGCACTGGGCGTAACGCCAGACGTACTGACCAGCGCCAAAGCCCTGGGCGGCGGCTTCCCGATCGGTGCCATGCTGGTATCCGACAAGTGCGCACCAAGCCTGGGCTTCGGCACCCACGGTTCCACCTATGGCGGCAACCCGCTGGGCTGTGCCGTTGCCAACGAAGTGATCGACATCGTCAACACGCCGGAAGTACTGAACGGCGTCAACGAAAAAGCCGACCGCCTGATCGCAGGCCTGAACAAGATCAACGCCAAGCACGGCATCATCAAAGAGATCCGCAACAGCGGCCTGCTGATCGGTGCTGAACTGATCGAAGAATGGCATGGCAAAGCGGGCGAGTTTAACAAAGCCGCCCACGCCAACGGCCTGATGATGCTGGTAGCCGGCCCGAACGTGCTGCGTATGACGCCATCACTGATCATCACCGATGAAGAGATCGACGCTGGTCTGGCAATTCTGGAAAAAGCGGTTGATCAGGTTATGGCGGGCTGAATAAGCCGGTTGTAACGGCACGGAATTAATCCGTTGTTATGTTTTTAAGGGCCCTGCGGGGCCCTTTTCTTTTGTCTGGGAAAAGCTCCACGGCACAAACCACAGCCCCCTGTGACCCTGGTGTTTTCTGTGGGTCTGATGCTCCCTGTGGGACCGGTGTCCTCACCGGGAATGCTAGATACACAGCCTCACCCGATACCTCAAATCTTGACCGCCAGCGACAACCACAGAGGGAGAGTTCATTCCTGCATATCTAAAGGCCGTGCCGAGCCCTGTTCTGTCGCTGAGCAGATTTATATCAGCGCTTTATCCCGCCCCCATAAGCCCGTATAACAGCCTCCTGACCCGGTCACCCATCCGCAGAGAGAGACACCATGACACCAGCCCTCCAGGTCGCCGTCGCGCAGATCAGCGTCGACTGCCTGCAGCTTGAGCGCAACCTTGCCTCCCATGCCCGCTGGATCAGCCAGGCGCGCCAGCAACGGACGCAACTGTTGCTGTTCCCCGAACTGTCGCTGACCGGCTATCAGCTGGGCCGGGAAGTACCCCAACTGGCCATGCCAGCCACTGATGACCGCCTGCGACAGCTGGCGGCACTGGCCCCGGAGGTGATGGTGGCGGTGGGGTTTGTTGAACAGGCCTCCCCTGGTGAGTACTACAACGCCATGGCGTTGCTACAGCACGGCCAGGTGCAGGCGATCCACCGCAAGCTGAACCTGCCCACCTATGGCGGGCTGGAAGAAGGCAAATGGTACAGTCCCGGTCAGCAACTGACTCACAGCCAGGTCACAGAAAACTGGTCCGCCAGTACCCTGATCTGCGCCGATCTCTGGAACCCGGCACTGGTGCACTGCGCCATGCTGAAACGCCCGGAACTGCTACTGGCCCCGATCAACTCTGCCTCAGCCATTGTCAGCGACGAATTCTCCAACGAACAGAACTGGCTCACCAATATCGGCTTCTACGCCATGACCTACGGCGTCCCCGTGCTGATGGCCAACCGCTACGGCGCAGAAGGCGACGCCTGGTTCTGGGGCGGCAGCCGCATTCTCGGCCCACGCGGGGAACTGCTGGCCCAGGCCGACGACGGCGAATGCCTGATTCAGGCACAGCTGAAGCTGGATGATATTGCCGCCGCCCGCTTTGACCTGCCCACCATCAGAGACGCCGATACCCCGTTGGTCCGGCAGTTAATGGCAGAGCTCTGACCCCATTGGCCACCGGCCCCTGCTCACTCACGGCAGGGCTGGCAACCGGGCCAGATGGCAGTCAGTGTTGACGGGGTTGAATATACGCAGTGATCCGGTGGCACGGAGGGCTTTATCGTCCTGCAGATATCATCATGACAAAATGTCACTTGAACATGCGACAGTTGTCGCTAAACTACCGATAGATCATTAATCAACCAGAGGCCAGCATCATGTACTCAGCAGCTTACCAGGCTCTGGGCGGTGACCCAGCCGCCATGCACACCACAGAACGGGCACTTAAGGTCATCCGCCAGGGGCTGCCGGTCAGCATGCTGGACGAGGCCACTCGCACCCTGGGGGCTAACCGCGCCGATATCGCCAGTCTGATTGGCACCACTGTGCGCAGTATTCAGCGTAAAAAAGCCACCGACCCCCTCACCCCGCAACAGAGTGAGCACACCCTAGCGATTGTCTCTGTGTATGCCAGCGCAGCAGACTACTTTGGTGACCGCGATAAAGCCCGGCTCTGGATGCAGACACCACAGGTTATTTTCGGTAATCAGACCGCCTTCAGCTACCTGGACACCATGACGGGTATCGAGTTTGTCAGCGATGTGCTGACCCGGATGAAATATGGCATGACCGCCTGATTATGGAAGTCTACCGACTGGCCCACGCCCGCTTTGCTGATCTATCTGGCAAGGGTGGCCTCTATGGCTCTGGCCGCTGGCACCACAAAGGCCACCCCATACTCTACACCGCCTCATCCCGCGCCCTCGCTGCGCTGGAGCGCTTCGTCCACGAGTCTGCCAGCACCCTGCCGCCACTGAAAATGCTCACCCTCTGGCTACCCGACCACCTCAGCATCGACCGTTATACCGAACACCAATTACCCGATGGCTGGGATCAGCTACCCGACACCGAAGCCTCCCGCGACTTCGGTGCCCACTGGCTACAACAAAACCAGCACGCTGCTCTGCAGGTTCCCTCAGCCATTGTGCGCGGCGATTACAACCTGATAATTAACCCGCTACATCCGCAAGTACGGGAACTGAAGGTAGTAGAAGAGGTGGATTTTTACTATGACCAGCGGTTACAGCGGATGATGCGGTGAGGTCGCGGTCTGGATGCTCTGGGAACCCCGGGGCGAACAACTGCCACTGTTCACAGCGGACATCCATAAAAATTACAGTCTCTGATTAGAAATTCTGTTGAACAAAATGTAAACTGATGTTTTTATGAGCATCCCTATTCTTAATGAGGGTGGTAAAAATAGCTAGCAGATATCAATTAACCACTTCATTAACTTATCAAAACCACGTAGAAGAGTTTAATATTAACAACCATGAAACTTTATAATTATTCAATAGAAGATCAAAGGAAATTTATCCATGAATCTGCGCATGCTGTTATGGCTTTAAAAATGAATATAGAAACTGAATTCGTTAGAGTAAGCATATCATCTGAAAAACAGCATATAGAAAATAGAAGGCTAGGTGTTTCATCCGACAGTCAGATTATTAGTGAACCATATGCATGGAAGAGATACCCATTCAGCGAGCATGAGGATTGTTTTGAATCAAATTTCAACTTAACCATATGCGCACTTTCAGGATATGGCGCTGAGAATATTTATCTGGGAGATGGCTTTAATATTCCGACGAATAGCAGCGACTTTAAAGACTCTCAAGTGTATATAAATAAGTGTGCAGAGTATTCTGAAAGCGACATAATTAAAGAGTTCAAGGGATTAAAACCTGAACACCACAAAGCAGTTATCAGCTCAATGCTGTTTAAAAGCGCACGAGAGAAGTGCATAGCAATAATTGAATCAACGTCATTTAAAAACAGTGTTTTTTCTCTGGCAGAGGTGCTAACAGAAGAGATTGAAGTATCAGGTATAAGGATAAAACAATTGCTGCTATAAAAAACAGGGAATGCATATAAATATTGCTGGTTTATCAATAAGTTATAATCATGTACAGCTTACGTGGAGTAGGCTTAATTCTCAACATAAGCGACACACCCATACTGGTCAGACACAAATAAAATCAAAACGCCCCTTCGGGACGCTAACTTGTAAAGGAAAAGATAATATGCGTATGAAAACACCTGCCTCTAATAAAGATTGGAGTCGAGAAGTAAAGTTTGCACTGGAGGAAGCACTATCCATTCAGGAAGGCAGTATCGGTACAGAAACCGAAATTGATATGGTTGATTTATATAAAATGGCTCCGGGAATCGCCGCCATTTATAGAGATATCGAGAACGAGGAAGAGAAAATATCAATAATTAAACAATCATGGTCTGCCGTAATGTATGTTCATGATGAAATCCCGGAATACAGAGATAAACATAAACGTTGTTTTGTACACGCTTACCTTGACTCAATAATTTATCTAAAATTAATTACTCGTAGAAATGCGGAAAGAGTTATAGATCGCCTTGAGGCTAAAGGTGTTATTGAAGTATAACAAGCCAATCTTTTCCCTGCTGAGTAATCAGATACGCCTGTGTCGGGTGGTTGATCACATCTTTGTGAACATATCCAATGCTGGATTCAAACAAGTAGCGCTAACACCGGAAGCATCTGGTTTCCGTTCGGCTTGGCAGAACACAGAAAAGGGCCTGTCAGCCCCTGTCTGTGATCCGTTTCTACTTCGCCATGCTGACAATAGCGCTACACATTTTGATGATGGTCTTCAGTTTTGGAGAGTGGTCCGGATCCACTGATTTGTAAGCACTTGAGCGACTGCGAATGCCTGCTTTGTTAACAACGGAGGTCATACCCAGTTCATCTGCATAACCCTTTACCGCAGCTTTCAGGATATTTGGATCGTCTTCTTCCAGAGATTCTCGAAACGCTGCTGTCAGAATAGCGACGGGGTCATTGGCATCAATGAACTCAGCAGTAAAGTCTCCTTCTGTTATCTCACGCAGCATTTGCGGGGACAAATGGCCATCATTACCCCAACACAACGTCTCTTCTGTCAGCGCAAAGCTGGTGAAATCGTCAGCATGTGCATTGAATGGCGGTTTCGCAAATACATTGGCCAGATCTGCCTCGCCCTCGAAGCCGTCACTGAACACCAGGTGCAGCTTGAACTCACCCAGATAATCTACGTCAACAATGCGTGTCATAGCGTTACTCTCATCTTTTTGGGAACCTCGCCGTTCTGCGCTTCGTTCCACTTTTCCAGCAGTTCTGCCTGATATTTGCTAACCAGTTTCAGCGCCTGCTTACGCTTCTTCGCAGGCAGGTAGCCGACTAGCAGTTCAGCTTTCTGGAGGTCGATTGTCAACTTGTGACTGCCGTAGTGCACATGCACATGGGGCGGCGGATGATCGGCAAAATAAATATAGAAAACCAGACCAAGATAGTCAGCGATTAAAGGCATTGTTATTTCCTCTTCACCTATAATAGCCACTGTATCCCAAAGAAGACAATTATTTTTTGAAGTTAATCACTTCAGGCAGGCATCCATCTCAGCACCCATATAAAGCCTTGCAGGCTCAGCAACCACTGCTGACCTGCAGCTGAGAACCCCGAGCACCAGCCGCCCCCAATGTCCAGCCAGCAAAAAACCCGGTCGCCTGAACAGATTTCGCTATCTGGCGGTTTCGGGTGCTTTCTTCAATAATTCCCGCTATCGAATACACAGGTGCCTGTTGCGCAGGACCGCACCGCCTTACCCACCCGGCATCGCCGGTTGCAGGAGACTGAGCAATGCTGATTATTCGCCCGATTGACCATAACGACCTGTCCGCGCTGGAACAGCTGGCGCAGAGTGCGGCGGGGAAAACCACCACGCTGCCGGATAACCGTGACTATCTGAGCGAACTGATCAGTCAGACCCAGCTGGCGCTGCACCAGCCGGTGGAGCGGGCAGGCAGTGAGAGCTATCACTTTGTGCTGCAGCACACCGGTTCTGACGAGATTATCGGCATCGCCGGGATCGACGCCTCGGTGGGACTGAAAACGCCGTTTTACAGCTACCGCATCGACGAGATCGTCCATGCTTCCACCGAATTGCAGATCCATAACCGTATTCCGGCGCTGCATCTGTGTCAGGACTACACCGGCTGTACCCGGCTGTGCACGCTGTTTATCAAACCCGGCCAGCGCAGCCCGGCAACCCTGCACCTGCTGTCGCGGGCACGAATGCTGTTTATGGCCCCGCAGCTGCAGCGCTTTGGCCGCCGTACCATCGCCGAACTGCAGGGGATGATGGATGAGCAGGGCCACTCGCCGTTCTGGGAGTGTCTGGGGCGGCACTTTTTCGATATGGAGTTTGACCGCGCCAACTACCTGACCGGAATTAACTCCAAAGCGTTTATCGCCGATCTGATGCCGCACTACCCGGTGTACACCACGCTGCTGAGCGAAGCGGCCCGCCAGGCGCTGGGCCAGGTACGCCCGGATGTGGAAGAGGTGCTGGATCTGCTGATTGATGAGGGCTTCAAGGATCGTGGCTACGTCGATATTTTCGACGCCGGACCCACGCTGGAAAGCCGTACCGATGATCTGCGCTCGATCTACAGCACTACTAATGCGATCTGCGATATAAGTGAGCAACCACTGACGCAAGGCCACTGGTGGCTGGTCAGTAATGAAAAGTGGCGTGATTACCGCTGTGCGCTGATTGAAGGCAGCGCCGAAGGGCCACAGCTGACGCCAGACCAGGCGCAGCAGCTGGGTCTGAGTGCAGGTGCACCGATGCGCCTGCTGGCAATGGACAGTGCCGATCTGGGGTTTGTCTGAGTGACAGACCACACCGCTAATACGACAGACGCTGGAGACTGTTCAAGATGATGGTTGTTCGACCGATCCGCAGCGATGACTGGGCCTCACTGCGCACCCTGGCCGGTAAAACCGGCCCCGGCTTTACCTCGCTGCAGGACGATGATGGTCAGGTACAGGCCAAGCTGGATGCCGGTGTAGCGGCCTTTGACCCGGAACGCGCTGCCGAGCTGGCCAACTACCTGTTCGCGCTGGAAGACAGCGAAACCGGCGAAGTCGTGGGCTGCTGTGGCATCGACGCAGCGGTCGGGCTGGATAACCCCTGGTACAACTACCGGGTAGGCACCATCGTCCAGGCCTCCAAAGAGCTGGATGTGTACAGCAAAACCCAGATCCTGACCCTGAGTAACGATTACACCGGCTTCAGTGAACTGTGCAGCCTGTTCCTGGACCCGGATTATCGCCATAACAAAAACGGCAGCCTGCTCTCCAAGGCCCGCTTTATGTTTATGGCCCAGTTTGCGGACCGCTTCTACCACACCATCCTGGCCGAGATGCGCGGCTACAGCGATGAAGACGGTGTTTCACCGTTCTGGGAGGGGCTGGGCCGACACTTTTTTACCATCGATTTTGATCAGGCCGATCAGCTCACCATGCACTCCAAGGTGTTTATCGCCGAGCTGATGCCCAAGTACCCGATCTACACCAACCTGCTGCCGCCGGATGCGGTAGAGGCGATCGCCAAGACACACAAAAATACAACGCCAGCACGACGTCTGCTAGAGAACGAAGGTTTCCGCTACACCGGCCATGTCGATATTTTCGACGCCGGTCCGGCACTGGAAGCCCCGCTGCAGGATATCCGGGCAGTGCGTGAAAGCCGCCTGGTGACCGTAGTGGTCTCTGATGAAGAGACCCACGGTCAGCCTTATCTGGTCAGCAATACCCACTTTGCGAACTTCCGCTGTGGCCTCAGCGCCCTGAACCGGGTTGGCCCGGATCGGGTGCAGATCACCCATGCCAAAGCGAAGACGCTGAATGTCAAAACCGGTGACACACTGCGCGTTGTCGCGCTGTCCGCTGAAAGGAGTTTCTGATATGTCCAACAATCTGTTTATCAATGGCCAATGGCTGGCCGGTCAGGGCAATAGGTTCCAGTCACTGAACCCTGTCGACGCCAGCGTCGTATGGCAGGGCAATGCCGCCACAGCCGAGCAGGTGGACACGGCCGTGCTGGCCGCCCGTAGCGCCTTTGAAAGCTGGGCTGAGCTGAGCATCGACGACCGTATCGCTCAGGTGCGCCGTTTTGCTGAAGTACTGGACGCCAACCGCGAAGCGCTGGCCCGCACCATCGCCTTTGAAACGGGCAAACCACTGTGGGAAACCCGCACCGAAGCCGGGGCG
>Ga0193951_1001133_pt1 | contig 11952 bp, 11 predicted proteins | sample BB_2_MG_FD_140370 | JGI IMG/M metagenome (GOLD analysis project Ga0193951, IMG submission 140370) | Microbial mat bacterial communities from the Broadkill River, Lewes, Delaware, United States - BB_2_MG | ecosystem: Environmental > Aquatic > Freshwater > River > Microbial mats | place: USA... | reverse complement strand
GTTAATTTGAATAGTAGAGTTTTTTCATAGATGTTTAGTTTAGGGGGATTGGTATTTTATACCAATTGAAAGTTCCGGAGTAATCCGGAACTTTTTTTTTGCTTATATTGTACTTTATTAAACTAAAAATAGAATCATGGAAGACCAATTAATATGCATTTACAGCGGATCACAGATTAACGCTAACTTCTATAAAGAAGTATTAGAAGAAGAAAATATCGAAAGTACAATTAGAAACACTCGTGAAGAGTCTCTTCATGCAGGTTTTGTAACTGATCCAGAAGGCACATGCGATTTGTTTGTTTTTGATCAAAATGCCGAAAAAGCTTTACAGATTATTAAAAAAATTGAAGATTCGAAATCGGAATAAAACATATATTTTTTATGAAAGAACAAGTAGATAATTGGAATAAAGAATTATCAAATGCTTCTCCTGAAGAGGTAATCAAATTTTTTAACGACATTTTTGGTGAAAAATTAGCATTAAGTTCAAGCCTTGGTGCCGAAGATCAGGTTTTAACCCATATGTATGTTAATACTAATGAAAAACCTAATATCTTCACTCTCGATACTGGAAGATTGTTTCCAGAAACATACAAACTAATTGCTGCCACTAATAACAAATACAACATTAAACTAAAAATCTATTTCCCAAATACCGAGGAAGTAGAACAAATGGTAAACAATAAAGGTATTGACCCTTTTTTCGAAAGCATTGAGAACAGAAAACTTTGTTGCAATATTCGCAAATTAGGTCCTTTAAAAAGAGCTTTTTCAGGGTTAGATGCATGGATTTGCGGTTTGCGTCGCGACCAGGCAGTTACTCGTTTTGCTACACGCAAAGTGGAATGGGATGAAGTAAATAACATTATTAAGATAAATCCGCTAAACGACTGGAGCGAAGAAGATGTTTGGAATTACATTAAATCAAACAATATACCTTATAATGAGCTTCATGACAAAGGCTTCCCAAGTATTGGATGCGAACCTTGCACAAGAGCTGTTAAAGAAGGTGAAGATGTTCGTGCTGGCCGATGGTGGTGGGAACAACCAGAAAGTAAAGAATGTGGATTACACAATCAGAAAAAATAAAAAAATAAAACCGGTTTACGCCGGTTTTTATATTTTCTTAGGAATCGTAAACGAAAAGGTACTACCCTTTTCAGGAATGCTCTCTACTGACAACTTGCCACTATGACTTCTAATAAAAGTCTTACACAAAGTAAGCCCTAAACCAGTTCCTTTTTCGTTATTTGTACCGTATGTAGTAAAATGTTCATTACTATCGAAAATACGCTTCATATTTTCATGTGAAATACCAATTCCCGAATCTTTAACCGAAACTAAGATGTGATCGTCAAAATCTTCTCCCATAATTGTTACTGAACCATTTTTTGGAGTGAATTTAATAGCATTCGAAACTAAATTTCGAATAACTGTATAGATAAGATTTTCGTCGGCTATAATCTTCATTTTTTCAGGAATAATTGTCACCAAATTTATTGACTTAGCTGTAGTATTAGTCTCAAATAAGCTAACAACTTCTTTTATCTTACTGCTTAAATCAAACAACTTCGGATCGAATACAATTTCGTTCTTTTGGGTTTTAGCCCAGTATAAAAGATTATCTAATAAATTATAAGCTGTACGAGCTGCTCCCTTTGTTATATCAAGTAAACTTTGGGCTGTTTCGTAATTATAACTAGCCATATTTTCGTCAATAATATCGAGCATTATCTCCATATTACCAATTGGAGAGCGCAAATCGTGGCTAATAATTGAAAAAACTAAATCCTTTGTATTATTAAGTTTCTGCAATTCCGTTTTCTGATCTTCAATCTTAATATAAGACTCCGCATTCTCTAACGCAATTGCAATATATGATGCTAAAGTTTTTATAATATCAAGATGAACTGGTAAAAATGCATTCTCTTTTTTGCTAACTATTAGAATAACACCAACTTTTTTCTTATTAACGGCTAAAGGAACGCAAATTACAGACTCTGCATTCTCCTTAATTTCAATATAGTCGTTATTATAATAATCACGATTTGTATCTTTTGAAAGATTGGGAGTAAAAATCTCCTCTCCAAAAACAAAAGTATGTTCGTAAATAGAATCAATATTATTCAAAGAGCTAACTTTCTCTTTAAATTTAGATTCACCAGGCAAAACATATTTAGCATAAAAGTCCTGCGAAGAAGGATCCTTTATTCCTATTAAAAAGAATGTATCGTCCGATATGAAATTTGTATTTGAATATACCTCTTGAGCAATCTGGTCAAAAGAAAGATGAGATGTAATTTTTTGACCAATATTACTTAAATGCTTAATATCTTCGTAAGTCTGAAACAACTCTTTATTATTACATTCAAGAACACTTTTCTGAATTTCAATCTCCTCGTTTTGTAATACAATCTTATTATTTTGTTCTAATAATTTCTTGTTAGTCTTTTGTTTTTGCGCGCTATGACGATTCAAAAAGAAAATAATAACCATCAAAATTATAAATCCAGAAATTGAGATTGCTCTAATTTGTCTAATCTGATTATCCTTTTTTTCTTCTAAAGCATCCCTTTTTTGATTTTCAATATCTTGCTCACGCTGAATGGCTTTTATTTGATGCTTCATCTGTTGCCTAACCAACTCATTCTTTTGCTCGGCCATACTAATACTATCGCGAGCCTGATTGGTTAAGGATAACAACTCTAGAGCATCCTTATAATTTCCTTGCGATTCTCTTATTTCGGAAAGCAAACGAGCCGATTTTTCGATTGTAGGCCAAAAATTAATTTCTTGGGCTACCGATAATGACTTTTCTATATTCTCAATGGCCAATTTGTTATCTAGCAAAATATAATAAAGGTTTCCTATCTGATAATACAAATCAGAAATATTAGAAACACTATTTGCTTTTATATAAATATCAATGGCTTGTTGAAAAGTTATTAAAGCTGCATCATAATCTTGCTTTAGCACATAAAATCCACCAAGATTTGAAAGGCTTGATGCTAATGAAACCAAATTACCACTTTGTGTCTTTATTGAAACACTACGCAAAAAATACTTCAGAGCATGGTCATAATCACCCAAACGTTGATATGATAGCCCAATATTATTATAAAATTTTCCTATCAAAGTAAGATTATTGGCAGCTATAGCATGTTCTAAACCAATCTCATAATTCTTTAGTGACTCTTCTGGCTGATTTAAGGTAGAAAAGATAATTCCTAAATTATTATACGAACCAGCAAGCTCGTCTCTCTTATTCTCATTTTGATATATATAAACAGCTTTATAGAAATATTCTTGTGCACTTGGCAGTTTCTCTAACCTATAATATATGCTTCCATAAACATTATAAATATTAGCTCTTAATAAAGGGATATCAATCATTTCCTGGTATTCAGAGGCATGATCCAATAAATTAATAGCTTCCTGAAATAATCCATTATTTTCAAATAATTGAGCCTTATTAATATAATACTCGCACAACGCTTCATAATCTTTTTGAGTTATAGCAATACTATATGCTCTATTTAAATAATCGAGAGCCTTTTGTGACTCACCCTTTGTTATAAGAAGCTCTCCCAATAAATTGTTTGATCTGGATGCTGTTGCTAACTCAAAATTTGCGTCGGCAATTACTAACGATTTTTTGGCATAAAAAATAGCACTATCAATATTACTATTCTTAAAAGACTTAGCCTTAATAAAATTAAGTTCTTGTGGCTCGTCGATAGCAAAGGAGACGCTCTCAACGCCCTTAACAAAAAGGCACGAGAAAGCAATAAAGATTAAGAAGAGTAAAATTTTTATACGATTCATGGTTGTGTGAATTCTAACGCAAAGTTAATTCTAATTTTATTAGTAAACGGAAATTACCAATGGTTATTTTAGCTTTTTAAGTGTTAAACATTGTTATTATGTTGACAGAATCATAATAATCATAGATAACTCGGCAGCTCTAAAAAAACCTTATTAACTAACTTTTAACTCGTTGTTGCACAATTGTTATTTTTCCAACAAGAGTAATCTATTTGGTATATTTTAACAAAGTCACCTAAACAGATTACATGAGTAGCAACACACTATGCTATGAACAAAACCTTCTAGAAAATCAATGATGCATTTAGAAATAGAATCCAAAAAAAATTTATGAACAACGAAAACATTGTAGACTCATAATTATTAAACAATCTACAATCATACAAAAGTAAGGAAAAGGTTACTAATGATTAAAAACAACAATATCCATTTTTTTATCGTGCTTCTCAACTGGTACTTTTTCAACCATCTGAAAATTAAAACAGATTCCTATTTTTATTGCATTTGTGGTAGTTAAAAGCTTATCATAAAACCCTCTTCCGCGTCCCATACGATTTCCTAATTTATCGAAAGCAACACCTGGAACAATAATTAAATCAATACTCTCCGTATCCAAAAAAGGTAATCCTTCGGGTTCAGGAATAGCAAACTGCTCGCCAGCAGTTAAATTTTCTACGCCCTTAAACTCCTTTAAAATTAAGTCGTCGCCCTTTACCGATGGAAGAATAATACGCTTTAAAGCACTCCATTTTTCTACAAACGATTGTGTATAAACTTCATCGGACATAGACCAATACATAAGAATAGTTTGTGCATTCTGAAAAGCAGGTAACTTCTCTAATCTTGAGTGAATATCACTTGAAAGTTCAATTAATTGTATTGCTGAGTACTTATCCTTCAGATTTCTAATTTGCTTTCGAAGGTTCTTCTTAATTTCAATTATATCGGTCATTACAACATTGGTTTTATACAAACTTATAAATAAAACAGGGCTATATTATTACATTTGCAAATAAAATTATTGATATGATTGAGAGTGTGATATTTGATATGGACGGGTTAATTATTAACTCAGAACCACTTTGGGAAGATGCTATGATTGCAATGTTTAAAGAATATGACATATCGGTATCGCGCAAAGAACTTTTAAATGTTAAAGGATTTAGAGTTGACGAGGCAATTGTATATATAAATAATTTAAAAAGATGCTCTAACTCATTACTTGCAGAACAACAAAAACTAACAATAAAAAATATTACAACCCTAATAAAAGAAAAAGGAGAAGCCTTGCCAGGTGTTTTGTCGACAATTGATTATTGCAAAATAAAAAATATTCCTATTGCTATAGCTTCATCATCATTATACGAAGTAATAGATGCCACTATTAACCGATTAAATCTGAACAACCATTTTAACATTGTTTACTCTGCTCAAGACGAAGAGAGAGGAAAGCCGCACCCTGGAATATTTATTTCAACAGCTAAAAAAATGGATGTTAATATATCTAACTGCATAATATTTGAAGACTCTGTAAATGGAGTAATAGCGGCTCGTGCAGCAGGTGCAATAGCCGTTGCAGTGCCCGACAGTAGCCATTTCGATAATCCACAATTTTCTATAGCCCACCACAAGCTAAAATCTATGGAAGAGGCTATTACTATTATAAATAGCTACAAAAAGTAATTTTTCTACTTTATTCTTGTTTTTAATAAAAAAACACAATATTTTTGACCGACCAGTCAGTCATTAAGATTATGATATCAAAAAGAGAAACAAATAAAGACGAAAAAAGAGCATTAATAATAGACACGGCTCTACAGCTATTCTCAACCGAGGGTTACTTTGGAACATCAATGAGTAAAATTGCTTCAACAGCTGGAATAGCAAAAGGATCTACCTATAATTACTTTGCCAGCAAAGAAGATTTGCTAAAAGCAATAATTAACGATGGGTTTAAACATCTAACAGAATCAGTAGATTATCTATTCGTAAATTCTATGGATGATAAATCGATGGAAAAATACATTCGTCACTCGTTTAAATTAATAATGGACAAGCCAAACTACTGGCGACTATTTTTTGCTTTAGCAATTCAACCATCGTTACCAAAATACTTTATGGCTGATATTATGCAAAAAATGGAGCCAATGTTTGCAAAAATCGCTGAGTATTTCGCTTCTAAAGGATTTTTAAATCCAATGGCTCAAGTAATGCTATTTGTGTCAACACTTGACGGAGTATCAATAAGCTATCTGACAGAGCCTGAGAATTATCCAATAAACGATATTTGCGAAATCCTTGTAGAACGTTACTGTAAATAGTTGTAAATTACACAGTACTGACAACAGATATGTTGTCTATACGCCTTAATAGAAAAAAACATGAAAAAATCAATTTTACTCATTTTATCACTTACCCTTATTTCGGCACTAAAAGCTCAATCGGCAAAAGATATTATTATTAAAGCCGACCAAAAATGGCAAGGATTGTCGCAAATATCGTCAATGGAGATGACTATTGTTCGCCCAACTTGGGAACGAACTATTGCTTTTAAAGGTTGGACAAAAGGACGCGACTATTCGTTAACATTAATAACTGCTCCTGCCCGAGAAAAAGGTCAAACATTCCTTAAACGCCAAAACGAAATGTGGACATGGAACCCTAGTATTAACCGACTTATTAAATTGCCAGCGGCAATGATGTCGCAAGGGTGGATGGGTTCGGACTTTACTAACGACGACATATTAAAAGAGAGCTCTATTGTTGTTGACTACACTCATAAAATAATTGGAAAAGAAGAGATAAACGGAATTATGTGCCATAAAATAGAGCTAATACCTACCGAAGAAGCAGCTGTTGTATGGGGCAAAATAATAAAATGGATAAGCATTGACGAAACCGACCAGATAAAAAACGAATACTACGACGAAGACGAAATGCTTGTAAAAACAGATATTGCCTCTGATATTAAACTTATGGGCTATAGAAAAATTCCAACACGCATAGAAGTTATTCCGGCCGACAAACCTGGCAACAAAACAATTGTGATTATTACCAATATTAAATACAATGTTAAAATGGACAACTCATTCTTCTCACAACAGAACATGAAAAAATTAAAGTAAAATATAAGATGTTTGAAATAAGAGATTGAAGTAAAAATAACGACTAAACAACTTATCGTCACTATACTAAACAAAAGCAAACATCCGCTAATACACTAAAACATGAACTACCTAAAAATAGCCTGGCGCAACAGCATGAGAAATAAAAGAAGAACTATAATTACCGCATCATCGGTATTCTTCGCAGTTTTTCTTGCTCTCATAATGCGATCGATGCAAATAGGATCGTACGACAATATGATAAACAATATTGTTGGTGCTTTCACGGGTAATATCCAGATACATAAAATGGGATATTGGGACGACAAAATAATTGACAACTCGTTTGAATTCACCGAAGAAACCAAACAGATTATCACAAGCACTACTCACATTACAGCCATTTCGCCTCGTATTGAATCGTTTGCCTTAGCATCACACCAAAATAAATCGAAAGGAATAATGGTTGCGGGAATAGATCCCACAGACGAAAACAACTTTTCGAAATTAAAAGACAAACTTATTAATGGCGAATATCTTAATCAAAACGACAACAGAGTACTAATAAGCGAAGGTCTTGCTCAATATTTAAAAGTTTCGGTTAACGACTCAATTATTCTTATGGGACAAGGTTATCACGGAATGTCGGCAGCAGGTATTTATCCTATTGCGGGAATAGTAAAATTTCCATCGCCCGAATTAAATAAACGACTGGTATATTTAAACCTAAAATCGATGCAAGAATTCACCTCGCTCGACAATAAAATTACATCGCTATCAATACGCATTAACGACGATAAATACCAACACTCTGTTATTAACTCGCTTAAAAACCAGCTACCAAAAGATCAGCACGAAATTATGAGTTGGCAACAATTATCGCCCGACTTATCACAATCAATAGAGGCAGATAATGCTTCGGGTATTATTATGCTTGCTGTATTGTACATTATTGTAGCGTTTGGAATTTTCGGAACATTACTAATGATGATTACCGAACGAATACGCGAATTTGGAGTGATGATGGCTGTAGGAATGCGAAAATCTAAAATAGCTTTTCTTGTATTCTGCGAAATAATGATAATTGGATTTATTGGTCTTTTTTCGGGAGTGGCTATAAGCGCACCTGTAATTCTAGCATTCTTCTATCACCCATATCGCTATACTGGAGAGATGGCAGCAATGATGGAACAATATGGCATGGAGCCAATTCTTCAGTTTGCCATTCAACCCGATTTCTATATAAATCAAACAATTACTGTTTTTGTAATAATCCTGTTTTTAGTAATGATACCTATTTCAAAAATATTACGTCTAAAAACTATAAACGCCCTACGCAGTTAAATTTACAGAGAACAAAATGATTGTATCTACAAAAAAACTAAAAACATGATTTACTCACTATCACGAAAAAATATATGGCGCAATAAAGTACGAAGCCTAATTGTAATGGGTTCGGTTACTGTTGGACTAATATGTGGCATATTTTTTATTGCCTTTATGAATGGGATGACTGTTCAACGAATAAACTCGGCAATAAAGTCGGAAGTATCGCACATTCAAATTCACAACCCTGCATTTCTCGACGACAACGAAGTACAATACACTATTCCAAATATTGCCGAAATAACAAATTTGTTAGACACAACATCGACAATTATGGCCTATGCTCCGCGAATTACTATTACTGGAATGATAGGCTCGGCACGATCGTCGGAAGGGGTTAAAATTGTGGGGATAAATCCTGATAAGGAACGAATGGTAACCGATATCCACACAAAAATTACAGATAGTGTACCAAATTATTTCGGCAAAAAACGACCAATTATGATTAGCAAACGCTTAGCCGATAAAATGCGCGTTAAGCTAAACTCTAAAATTGTTTTAACATTTCAATCGACAACTGGTGAACTTACTGGAGCTCCATTTAAGGTAACGGCACTTTATCAAACATCAAACAAAGTTTTCGACGAAATGATGGTATTTGTTCCACAGCAAAAAATTGCAGCCATTGCTGGCCTAAAGTCAAACCAAGCTCACGAAATAGCAATACTTTTAAAAAGCGATCTGCAAACAGCAGATACTAAAGAAAATATTACTGAAGCATTTCCTAATATTACTGTTCGTACATGGAAAAAAATTATGCCAGAACTAGGTATGATGGTCGATATGATGGACAGCATGCTTTATGTATTTATGATAATAATTCTTGTGGCACTTGCTTTTGGTATTATTAACACAATGATGATGGCTGTTTTAGAACGCCAGCGCGAAATAGGTATGCTTATGGCTATTGGAATGAATAAAAAGCGAGTGTTTACAATGATAATGCTTGAAACAATATACATTTCAATGACTGGAGCAATTGTAGGAATGCTTATCTCTCATTTAATACTCTCTACTTTAGCAAATACAGGTATCGACATGTCGCTATATGCCGAAGGTTTAGAAGCCTATGGCTACGACAAAATCATCTATCCTGCTATCGATCTAATTCACTACATAAACATAAGTGTATTAGTAGTAATAACAGCAATAGTGTCGTCTGTATGGCCGGCCCGAAAAGCTCTTAAACTAAAACCAGCAGTATCAATGCGAATTGAATAAATTTTAAAATGAGAAGTAAAAAACAAAGGTTACAAACTATCGGAAAAAACTACGTAATATGGAAACAGTAATAAAAGTAGAAAAGCTATACAAAATATACAACGAAACAGGTGTCGAAGTAAAAGCTATAAACGGAATAGACTTAGAGATAAAAGAGGGTGAATTTACTGCCATAGTAGGTCCTTCGGGATCGGGAAAAACAACTCTACTGAATATGATTGGCGGTCTCGACAATCCAACATCGGGAATAGTTGAGGTAGGTGGAGTGTTATTAACCGATATGTCGTCGTCACAACTAATAGACTTCCGCAAAAACAACATCGGCTTTATTTTTCAATCGTACAACCTTATACCTGTGCTTACTGCAAAAGAAAATGTAGAGTTTGTTATGCAACTTCAGGGACGAAGCAAAAAAGAGTGCTCGCAACGTGCTATTGAACTTTTAGAAGCCGTTGGTTTAGGCGACAGAATAAACAGTCGACCAGCAAAATTATCTGGCGGTCAGCAACAGCGAGTAGCTGTGGCTCGTGCTCTGGCATCGAACCCTCGTTTTATTTTGGCCGACGAACCTACTGCCAACCTAGACAGCAAGTCAACCGAAAATCTTCTTGATATTATGTTAAAACTTAACCTAAAAGAGAAAGCAACATTTGTATTCTCTTCGCATGACCAACGAGTAGTTAACAAAGCTCGACGAGTTATTGTAGTTGAAGATGGTAAAATTATTAATGACGATGCAAACAATTAAACTTCTCAGGATTTAATAGTCTGATTTGACAGTCAAGTTTTACTCTCACATATTGTAGCAAACTGTTTTGACAGTCAAAATTTACCTTTACAAACTGCAAAAGTTTATCTTGAGAATAAAAATTTAGTTCTAAATAATAGAATCGTTTAATAATTATTATTCGACAAACATAAAAATGTATTAATGAGAAATATTTTTTTTAAAATTGGATTAATTATAACATCAACACTCATTATTAATACCAACGTACAATGCCAGCAAAAATTACAAGCATCGGGCTTTGTATCCGCCATGCCAACATTCATGTTTAGCGATATAAGCCAAGAGTGGAGCAACGATTTCACACTTCATAATCGATTCGATTTTAGCTACACACCATCGTCAACATTCACTTTTGAGGCAGGACTGCGCAACCGAATAATTACTGGCGACATGATTACATCGGGGATGATTGACGTAGGCAATTATAATACAGACCAAGGGTGGTTAGACATAACTGAGAATATAGCTTCGGGCAAATCGTATGCTTTAAACTCGTCTATTGATAGACTATTTATGAACATTACCTTCAATAAACTTGAGATAACCCTAGGACGACAACGAATAAACTGGGGAATATCAACAGCCTGGAATCCTAACGATATTTTTAACGCCTACTCTTTTTTCGATTTCGACTACATTAAACGTCCTGGAAGCGATGCACTGCGATTTAAATATTACACTGGAAACACTTCGGTATTAGAATTTGCAACAGCAGTAGACAATAATAAAAAAGTAACCTCTGCCCTATTCTCTCGCTTTAGCTTAAAAAGCTTCGACCTACAATTTTCAACAGGTATTTTTAAATCAGATGACATTTATTTAGGTGCAGGATGGAGTGGCTACTTTAACAGAGTAGGTTTTAAAGGTGAATTAAGCACTTTTGTACCTTATCAAAACAGAAACGATAGAGAACAAATATGGTCGGCAACAATAGGTGTCGATTACATTTTCGAGAATTCATTTACCATAATAACAGAGTTTTTATACCAAAGCGGTAGCAACAAGCAAATACTATCCGAAGGACTTTTTACTGCAAATAATTTAGATGCACGCAGTTTATCATTTTCAGAATACTCATTATTCGCCTCAACCTCGTACCCAATAACTCCCCTACTTAACGCCTCTCTTTCGGCTATGTATTATCCAAGCATGCCAGGCTTTTTTGTAAATCCATCGGTTGAGTATTCAATAAGCAACAATTGGTACTTATCGGCAATAGCGCAATATTTTAATATTGAAACAGAAGACAATAAAACAGAAATATCAATGTTATATTTACGACTTAAAGCAAACTTTTAACATTTATTAATAGAATTATAATTAGCATTTTATTAATATCACGCCCTGAATTAAATTTATACATAATTAAGAATTATAAAATAGATAATTATTATTACAACCTTTAGTTAATAATATTTAATTCGATATATGTTTTTACTATATTTCGGCACAAAAAACAAATAGCATTATGGCAAAGAATAATAATATTGTAGTAAATCCCAATGTAATAAACCAAATCTGCATAGAAACAGAGATTCAAGGAAACATTATTACAAAAGGAGATATAAGAATTGATGGTGTTTTAACAGGCAACCTAACAACTACTGGCAAACTTGTTTTAGG
>Ga0193951_1001130_pt1 | contig 11976 bp, 12 predicted proteins | sample BB_2_MG_FD_140370 | JGI IMG/M metagenome (GOLD analysis project Ga0193951, IMG submission 140370) | Microbial mat bacterial communities from the Broadkill River, Lewes, Delaware, United States - BB_2_MG | ecosystem: Environmental > Aquatic > Freshwater > River > Microbial mats | place: USA... | reverse complement strand
TTTTAACTAATTTAAATTGATTAATTAATTCTTCATTTTCATATAAAGATATTAATTCTTCTACTTTTTGTTTCTCTTTGTCTGTATATGTTGTTGTTTCTAATAGTTTTTGATTATATCTTTCAAAAGTATCCTCTTTTACTGTTGGTTTTGATATAAGCGTACTAATAATTTTTTCATCTGTTAATTTTGTAAAATCAAATGTTATACTATTTTCATCATGTATTATATGGTTACTTAATATCACACCACATTTCTTATTCTGACAAAAGTTCTCATGTTCTGTATTAGTATTTAAATACTTACTTATAACTGTATTTAATGTGATATCTTCTAAAATAATATTTTCTTTTTTATCTTTTATAACTATTTCAAAAAATTCTGCTTTAGCCATTATCTAATCCTTAATATATTCATTGAAATAATTATACTAAGAAAGTGTCAAAATTTCTGTCACAAAATATTTTTTTGAAAATTTTTATTTTTTCTTTTTCATATTAATATTCAAATGCAAAATATCAACAGCCGATGGCGTTACTCCTGAAACTTGACTTGCATTGAAAAGTGTTGGTGGCTTGTGTGCTTTGAGCTTCTCGATCACTTCTAAAGACAATCCTGGCAAACCATCATATTCAAAATCTTCTGGAATCTTCAGATCAAGCATCTTTTTCATTTTCTCTATCTGCTTTGTTTGTTTTTGAACATATCTAAAATATTTTGCTTCTATTATAACTTGTTCTTTTAGATAATCATCAAGTTGGCAAAGAGATGGAACAAGTTTATCAAACTTCTCTTTTGTAATGGTATTTCTTCCAACAACATCAATCAGTAAAGTACGATCAGCTATTTTATCTTCCCCTAACTCACTTAAAAGTGCTAGGTTTTCTTTTTTTGGAGTGAACCATTCATTTGACATAAACTCAACGGCTTCAGCTAAAGTTTGTTTCTTATGCTCCATAGTTTTATAGGTCTCTTCATCGATCAGACCGATCTCGTATCCATATTGCATAAGTCTCATATCTGCACTCTCTTCTCTTAAGAGAAGTCTATATTCAGCTCTACTTGTGAACATTCTATATGGTTCGTTCGTTCCTTTTGTTACGAGGTCATCAATAAGTACTCCGATATAACTCTCATCACGTCTTAGAATAAAAGGGTCTTTTCCATCAAGTGAAAGTACTGCATTGATACCAGCCATAAGTCCTTGAGCTGCTGCTTCTTCATATCCTGTCGTTGCATTTATTTGCCCTGCTAGATAAAGATTTCTCACTTTTTTTGTTTCAAGGGTATGTTTAAGCTCTGTTGGATCTACATAATCATATTCGATAGCATAAGCATATCTTACTATCTTTGCATTTTCTAAGCCCTTGATAGAGTGTATCTTTTCTTTTTGTACATCGATTGGAAGTGATGAGCTTAAACCATTGATGTAATACTCTTCTGCTCTAATGGTTTGAGGCTCTAAAAAGAGTTGGTGACGTTCTCTTTCACTAAATCTATTTACCTTATCTTCAATACTTGGACAATATCTAGGACCTGTTCCTTCTATTTGCCCTGTAAAAAGAGGTGCTCTATCAAAATTGTTTCTTATGATATCATGTGTATCAAGGTTTGTGTATGTTACATAGCAAGGAAGCTGTGTAGGATTGAACTCTTTTTTATTGGTTCTAAAGCTAAATGGTTTAGGTATCTCATCTCCACCGTGTTCTTCCATAACACTAAAATCTATCGAACTTTTATTTATCCTAGCTGGTGTTCCTGTTTTTAGTCTTCCAACTTGAAGACCTAATATTTTCAATTGGTCTGATAAAGTACTTGATGGTAACTCCCAAGCCCGTCCAGCAGGATATTGATTTTCCCCAATATGGATAAGTCCTTTCATAAATGTTCCAGTAGTAAGGATCACTTTTTTCGCTTCAAACTCTTCCCCAAGCTTTGTAGTTACTCCAAATACCTCTAGACTATCTTCCATCGCTTCTACTTTTAAAGCACTCACTTCATCTTGGTAAACATCAAGGTTAGGAGTATTTAAAGTCACATTTCTCATATACTCTCGATAAGCATCCATATCTATTTGAGCACGACTACCTTGAACAGCAGCTCCTTTACTTGCGTTTAAAACACGAAATTGTATCCCTGTATTATCAGTACAAAGTCCCATCTCTCCACCAAGAGCATCTACTTCTCGCACTAAATGCCCTTTAGCAAGTCCACCAATAGCTGGATTACAACTTGCTGCTCCTATTTGCTCTACCAACATCGTGATAAGAAGAGTTTGTTTTCCCATTCTTGCACTAGCAAGTGAGGCTTCGATACCAGCGTGACCACCACCTACAACTATTACATCATATTTCATTGTTAACCTTGATCATTAATTCTATTTGATATTATAGTATATTCGTTGTTATTACTAGATGAAATAACTTTAAGTATTCTTAGAATATACTAAGAGAATAAAATTCCAATAAGGTATAAAAAATTTCTAGCAACACATTCTATCTTCAAAATGAGTGGGAATACCACACTTTAGACTCTCATATAAAAGACCTTGAAACTTTTTTTAGCACCATAAAGAATAGCTCAAAAAAAGTTGTATTTGATTTTTCCAAACTCCAAAAGATAGATTCATCAGGGATGGTATTACTCATAAGATACCTCAACCTTTTTCAACAACAAAAAATAGAAACATCTATTCAAGGGATTTCTCAAAAACACCAAAGTATGCTAGAGCTTTATCAAGAAAACTATACACATAAAGATTATACTCCAATAAAATCTGAAGAGACTTTTCTTTACAAGATAGGGAAACAAAGTAGTAGTTATTTTGAATCTTTTCAAAACTTTCTGACATTTATTGGAAAAGTGTTTGTGATGTTTTTATACTCACTAAAACACCCTAGCAAAATTAGGATCAAAGCGACCATAGCACAAATGGATATTGCAGCTATTCAGATTCTTCCCATAGTTGCACTTGCTCTTTTTCTTGTTGGCTTTGTAACTGCCTATCAAGGAGCTGAACAACTCAAAGATTTTGGAGCTGCTATTATTGTTGTTGAGATGTCAACTATGGCAATGTTTAGAGAGCTTGCTCCATTTTTAGCAGCAGTTATCGTTGCAGGTCGTAGTGCTTCATCCTTTACTGCTCAAATAGGAACCATGAAAATAACCGAAGAGATAAGTGCTATGAAAACGATGGGATTAGAAGTAGATCACTTTTTATTCATTCCTAGAATTATTGCACTGATCATCGTAATGCCTTTAATTGTTTTCTTTGCAGATATGATGGCAATGCTAGGGGAGATGGTAATAGTTAAGCTCCATCTTGGAATCCCTTTTTCACAATTTATAGATAGAGTTTATGAATATATGGAAATACGACATATACTTTTAGGAATTTTAAAAGCTCCTCTTTTTGGTCTTATCATTGCAATAATAGGTTGCTACAGAGGAATGCAGGTACAAAAAGGGACTGACATTGGAAAGTACACTACAAAAGCTGTAGTTGATTCTATTTTTTGGCTTATTGTGATAAATGCTATTATTTCACTTCTTTCGATCGAGTTAGGATTTTAATATGATAAAAGTCAAAAATCTTTCCACCACCTTTGGTAAAAAAGTAGTTCATGATAATATCTCTTTTGATATAAAAAAAGGTGAAATATTTGGAATACTAGGAGGAAGTGGAACAGGAAAAACTGTACTTTTACGACAAATAATCATGCTTGATCCTATCCAAAAAGGGGAGATAGATATTCTAGGATACAATATCTCTAAGCTCAAATATAAAGAAAGAGATCTCATAAAGAAACAATGGGGAGTGCTTTTCCAATTTGGCGCACTCTTTTCTTCACTCAATGTTTTGGAAAATATCGGCTTTTTATTAAAAGAGAATAGTAACTTACCAAAGAACCTTATAGATGATATAGCCTATACAAAGCTTAAAATGGTAGGACTTGATCCTGATGTTGGACGTCTTTACCCTGAAGAGCTAAGTGGTGGGATGAAAAAGCGTGTAGCAATTGCGAGAAGTTTGGCACTTGATCCTAAAGTACTTTTTTTAGATGAACCAACCTCTGGACTTGATCCAGTGAGTGCTAAAGCCTTTGACAATCTCATTTTAGAACTTCGAGACATGCTTGATCTTACCGTTGTAGTTATAACCCATGAACTTAACACTATCAAATCAGTACTTGACCGCTTTACTATAATCCACAAAGGTGATCTTTTAGTCACTGGTGACTTCAATGATGCTTTAAATAAAAATAATGATATAATTGATAGATTTTTAAAGATTCAAAGGTAGGTTTTGGAAAATAAAGCACGATATACAATAGTAGGACTTTTTTTATTGATCTTTAGTATAGCCATGGTGATGTTCATCTTATGGCAAGCAAGACACTCTTTCGAAGAGCAAACAAAATACCAATACAGACTTTACAGTACCAATAGTGTTGCAGGACTTAAAACAAACTCTTTCGTTGAATACAAAGGTCTTACAATAGGAACTATTGAAGCAATAGATATCAATCCTGATAATACAGAACAAATAGAAGTGATATTGGAAATAACTAATCCAAAAGTGATAAAGGCTGATAGCTATGCTACCATTGCTTCTCAAGGGATAACAGGGAATAAACACATCGAGATAGATGGTGGTACAGATGAATCCCCTGCACTTATCCCTGAAAAAGGGACCTTTAAAATAATCCCTTTAAAAGAATCTTTTTTGGATACTTTGACAAACGAAGCTGGTGATATCACAAAGAATCTCAATAAAACCCTTACAAATATCAATCTTTTACTTAATCCAACTAACCTGCAAAAGATCAATGATACTCTAAACAATATAGAAAATGGTACAAAATACCTTGAACCTACATTTGTAAAGCTCAATGAAACTATGGAAGAGATAAGAGTTCTATTTTCTACGAATGCACCAAAAACACTTAATGGAATAGATCAGTTCACAAATGAATGGACAGAGCTGTCAAAGCAGATACAGGGTCTTATAGATAACGATGTGAAAAAACTTCTTTCTCAAACTCAAAATACCCTCAAAGGGACAAATGGAATAGAAGATGTTTTCAACAATATCAATACTACCCTTGACAATATCAACACTACTCTTGATACCTTTAATGAAAATGGTGGAGATATGATTTTTAAAACACGGGACGTAAGATATGGACCAAAGGAGAACTTCAATGAATAGACTTATATTAACTTTTACTCTTTTTTTTAGCTTATTTTTTCTAAGTGGATGTATCTCTCTTACAAAAGATCTTCCACCTTTTACAACATATACTATCTCCTTAGATGAACAACAAAATGTAACGCAAAATATCAAAAAAGGTTTTTCAATAGAGATACTTGAACCAAAAGCACTAGGCAGTGTAAATTCGAAGCTTATCTCATATACAAAACAAAATTACCAAAATGAAACCTATGCTTTAAGCAAATGGAGTGATCACCCTTCAAAACTTTTACAAGCAAATATTGTACAATACTTAGATAACACAAACAAATATAAATATATAACAAGCTCTAAAGTGAATATCAATACAAACTATAAGCTCATAAGTGAACTTGATAACTTCAATCAAGAATTTGACGGGGATAAGTCTTATGCAGTTCTAAATATAAAAGTATATCTAGTAGACCATCATAAAGTAAATGCAAAAAGATTTATCTATAAAGAAGCATGTGATGAAAATAGTGCCTATGGTTCAGTAAAAGCTTTAAATAAAGTTTCAAACAGATTCATTAAAGATCTTGACATATGGATAGAAAAAAGTCTTTAGGATTATTTATTCTTAACTATTCTTTTTACTTCTAAGCCTAAAGTGATTATTTTACTTATTAATATATAATTCCATCTATTTTAAAAGAAAGGATATATCTTGACATCAGTTTTATTAGAATTTAGTATGTTCCCTACCGATGTAGGTGAAAGCAAAAGTGCATATGTAAGCGAAGTAGTAAAGTGTGTAAGAGAAAGTGGATATGATTATCAACTTACTCCTATGGCAACTATAGTTGAGTGTCCAAGTATGTCAGAAGCCTTTAATCTTGTAAAAGAGTGTTATGAAATACTAGAAGCAAAAGATTGCAATAGAATCTATTCTGTTTTAAAGTTCGACATACGAAAAGGTAAAGCAAATAGATTGGTTGAAAAGATCAAATCTGTAGAAAACCACATAGGAGAGGTTAGAAAATAAGTTTTTCTATCTCTGCTTCACTGAATACTTCTATTTGATTTTTTATAAGAAGCCCTGCCGTAACTCCCATCCCTTCAACTGAGACTCCACTAAACGTTCCATCTTTTACGAATTCATTAGAACAAGATGGCGAGTTCGCTTTCAAAAGAGCTTTTTTTATTTTGTACTTTGTACAAAGTTGAAGAGTCTTTTGTGCACCGAGAATAAACTCATTTGTTTTATCGAATCCTTCTTTATTAATAACTTTTAAAGGTACTTTAGAAACTATCTCACAAGGGATTCTAGGAGTTGGCAAACCTCCCTCGACTTCAGGACAAAATGAGTATAACTCATATTTTTGCTCTAAGCTTTGAAGTATCTCCTGAGTAAAGCCATTATGTGATCCATTATATTTTACTAACTCTCCAAGTAAACAACTACTTATTAATAGTTTTTCTTTCTCCATTTTTTCTCCATAAAAAAACCTCGACAAATTGCCGAGGTTTTAAAAACAGCCTAAAAAGTTAATTAAACTCTAGACTCTTCTCTTCTTTGTAGATATTCCCAGTCTCTATCTACTCTTTTTTGCCACTCATCAATTAAGTACTCATACTCAGGTTTGAATAAGTGTTTAAATCTTGGTTGAACTCCAAGGTAATCTCTTACTGGAACAATATTCTTTGGTCTGTAAGTGATGTTTAGCTCTCTACCATCAATGATTTCATATAATGGGAAAACTAAAGAATCAGTTGCCATATCAGAAACTTCAATTGTTTGGTGAATTGGGAACTTCCACTCAGTTGTACAAGCAGACATTGCATTGATGTATACAGGTCCTTTGGTATCGAAACCTTTTTGAATTTTCTTAACCATGTCTTTCCATTTATTTGGAGCAACTTGTGCTACATATGGAGAACCATGAGCTGCCATGATTTGAAGCATATCTTTTTTATGTTGCTTCTCACCGTATGAATGACTTCCTGCTGGTGCAGTTGTAGTACTTGATCCTATTGGAGTTGAAGAAGATCTTTGTCCTCCCGTATTTGCATATACTTCATTATCAAGACATACATACATCATGTCGTGACCTCTTTCAAAACATCCACTTATCCATTGAAAACCAATATCATAAGTTGCACCATCTCCACCAAATGCTACGAACTTTGGTTCTGGAGTATCTGCAGAGATTCTACCTTTTGCTCTAAGAGCTTTATTTGCAGTTTCAGCTCCAGCGATTGCAGTAGAAGAGTTCTCAAATCCAATATGGATCCAAGAACAATCCCATGAAGTATGAGGGTAAATAGCTGTACAAACTTCTAAACATCCTGTTGCAGCTGATACTACAAGGTTGTCGTTTGTTGCATTTAAAATCTCTCTTACAATGATCGAGTGCGCACATCCTGGACAAAGTACGTGAGCTCCTTCAAATCTCTCTGCTGCAGTAGAGAAAGATTTTAAGTTTTTAATCTCTTTATTACCTTGTGGTTTATTTAGTAAACTACTCATTTTTTTATCCTTATGCGTTATAGTATTTTAATTCTGGTCCTCTAACACCAATCCATCTTTGGATTGAACCGTTAAGTTTACCAGCTTTTGCTTCTTCATTTGCATTTCTAAAAATATCACTTAAGTTTGCGATATTGATATCTCTTCCACCTAATCCGTAGATAACATTACTTAATAAAGGTCTTGCATCTGTATTGAATAGTGCAGCTGCAACATCATTGTATAATAATCCTGTTTGTCCACCTGGAGAAGATCTATCCATACAAACAACAGCTTTTGCATTTTTTAATTTTTCTGCTAATGTATCAAGTTGAGTTGGTCTGAAAACTCTTGGCATAAGAACACCAGCTTTGATCCCCTCTTCTCTCATCTTATCACAAGCAACTTGTGCAGTTTGGTACGTTGTACCCATACAAATCACAACTACTTCAGCATCTTCTAGTTGGTAACCTTCTATTAAGTTATATTGTCTACCACTGATTTTTGCATATTCGTCAAATACTTCTTGAATAACTTTTGGAGATTCCATCATAGCTTTATTTTGTTTTGCTTTATGCTCAAAGTGCCAATCAGATTCTGTTTGAACACCGTGAGTTACAGGCTTGTCAAAGTTAAGCATAGAGTTCATCTCTTGGTAATCACCTACAAAGTTATAAGCAACTTCGTCTTTTAAAGGTCTAACATTTTGAGCTTTGTGTGAAGTCAAGAATCCATCTTGATTTACAATAACTGGAAGTCTAACATCTTTATTCTCTGCGATTTTAAATGCACACAGTACTAAGTCATAAGACTCTTCTGGAGTACACGCATCAATAGAGATCCAACCTGATTGGTTCGCAAGATACATATCTGAATGGTCACCGTTTACGTTTAGTGGAGCAGCAAGAGCTCTGTTGATCATACAAAGCACGATTGGAAGTCTCATACCAGCTGCTTGATATAAAGTCTCAACCATAAGAGCAAGACCTTGAGAAGAAGTTGCTGTAGAAGTTCTAGCTCCAGCAGCAGCAGCACCAATACATCCTGACATTGCAGCATGCTCAGATTCTGTCATAATTATCTCACCATCTACATATCCATTTGCATTGTGAGAAGCGTATGCCTCAACTGTTCCAGTTGATGGAGTAATAGGATACGCTGAAACTACATCAACACTAGCTTGTCTTAATGCATGTGAGTTTGCAACATTTCCATCCCAAACCTCAACTTCATTTAATTCCATCGTTCTTTTATTCATATACATACTATTTATCCTCTTTTTTCTTTTTCTCTGGCCATTGAGTCAGAGCATCTTCGTTTTTAGTATTTTCATCAAACATAATTAGTGATTTTGGATTTGTAGGACAAACCTCAGAACAGATTCCACACCCTTTACAGTGATTGTAATCGATTCCAACCATCTCTTTGTCTCTTGAAATAATAGAAGTATCTGGGCAGTATAACCAACAGTTTTGACAATCAATACAAAGATCAACGTTCCAAACTGGTTTTACAACTCTCCAATCACCTACGTATTTATTAATAGAGTTAGTTTCTGCATTTGCTCTATCTTCTGGATTTACATTAACAACAGTGTGGTCAATATCTCCTTCAAAAGAATAACAGGCAGCACCTAATACTAGATCATCCCAACCTTTATTCCAAATTGAGTCTTCACCAAAGTCGCTTTTATATAATTTATTTACTACATCACTATGTTGTGCCATAAGTTACTCCTATTTTACTTCATCGTATGCACGTTGAATTGCCAACATATTCGCATCGATAATTTTTTCTGGTAGTTTGCTAAGAACTTTTTGCATAGCAGTTTTAAAGTCATCAATTGGATGTACTTGTGAAATTTTCATAAATGCACCTAAAACTGGTGTATTTGGAATTGGTCTACCAATAGTTTCTTGTGCTATTTTCAAGCAGTCAACTACATAAACATTATCTTCTTTCCCTTGTAATTCTGGAATTAAAGAGATAAGTTCATCTTTTGGAAGATGAGAAGTAATGATATATTTTGTTTTTTCAGTACAATCTTCTGTAATATTATCAGTGTATGCTAACCCTGGGTCAATTACGAAAACATAGTCTGGTACCATGTATCTCTCGTGGTTTAGTAATTCGTTGTCATCTACTCTGTTGTATGCAGTCATACCCGCACCTCTTTTTGCAGAACCATAAAATGAAAATGCTTGCACTTGCTTTCCTGTTGCAGCCAGTACCGATGCTAATCCCTTAGCTCCAGTAACCGCTCCTTGTCCAGCACGGCTGTGCCATCTTATTTCTAGCATTTTAACTCCTATAATAAAATTGTTTTACAATGTTAACTAAACTGTAAGCGTGAAGTAATTTTAAGCAAACGGAACTTAGACTATGCTTTAGAGTGTAACCTTTTTACCAATTTAACAGATTCTAAAGAATCCTTACAAATGTTATTGGTATATTTCACTAATTCTTCCTCTTTTCCGTAACCACATAAGACCGCTATTGAAGTCACTTTCGCTTCGCTAGCTGCGATTAAATCAAGCTTTGTATCACCTATCATAAATACACTCTTTGAAGGTACTACGTTCATCATTTCACAAGCTTTCAATACTGGTTCTGGGTGAGGTTTTGGGTTTGTGACATCCTGTCTTCCTATCACTGTCTCAAACATATGATCTAGCTCAAATTTTTCAAGAAGTTCTATAGTGTATTTTGTAGTTTTTGTAGTCACCACTCCAAGTCGTGCGAAACTTTTTGCGACTTCTATTGATTCTTTTGCATTTTCTAAAAGTGAAGTCCTTTCGTTAGCTATTTTTCTATAATTTTCTTTATAACTATCCACAAAGTCCCAAACTTTATGTTTTTCCACTCCTAGTTTCTCAAATTTATAATCAAGTGGATACCCAATGAGATCTATTATATCTTCTTCACTTTTCAAAAAAGGTACCTTTTGATCTTCAAAAGCAAATAAAAAAGACTCCACTATTGCACTTGTACTTTCTATGAGTGTACCATCCATATCAAATAAGATTACTGGTAACTCTGTATTATTACTTTTATTGTTATTGTTCAATTTTTATCCACTCCTCTTGATTATGTGTCACGCCTATAAGGGATTGACTTACGTTTTTTATCTCTTTATTCACTACAGTGATTCCATTTGGTATATATAAAAAAAGATATGGAAGATCTGTCGTAACATGCCTGAATATATTTTTATATATCTTAGAAAGTTTCTCTTTATCTAATGTTATCTCACCCTCTTCGATCAATCTATCGACTTCTTTATTGTTATATCCAGTAAGATTGAATCCACCTGTTTTAGAATTTGAACTATGCCAAATAGATCTGGCATCTGGCATAAGAGCTAAGTTCCATCCCAAAATGATCGCATCAAATTTTCTTGGATGAACTACGGTATTTAAAAATGCCTGCCATTCCATTACTCGTATCTTCATTTCAATACCTACTTTTTTCAACTGATATTGTAATATCTCTGCTGCATTTATTCTTGTAGTATTGTTAGCATTTGTTATCACTGTAAATGACAAACTTCTATTTTCATCGTATCCTGCTTTTTTTAATAATGCTTTTGCTTTTTGTATATTTTGCTTGATTGGTTGTACTGTTTCATCATAAGCATAGGTCCCCGGCAAAAAAGGTCCATTACAAACTGTTGCATGCCCAAAAAAAAGAATATCTGCCATCTCTTTTCTATCTATAGCCAAACTCAAAGCTTCTCTTACATTTCTATCTTTAAAGATATCACTTTTTAAATTGAACCCTAAATAAGTATAGCTTCTGCTTTCTTGTTCAAAGATATTAAACTCATCTTTAAATTTCTCATCGATTTGTCTATCGAACTGGATAGCACTTAAGCCTCCTATATCCAATTGCTTTTGTTTAAGCATATAAAAAGAGGTCACTGGATCAGGTACAAACTTAAAAGAAAGCTCTTCTATCATAGGTACTTTTTTAAAATAGTTCTTATTTACTTTTAAAGTGATATCTTGCGAAAGTTTTAGTTCATCCAACATATATGGACCGGTTCCAATTGGTTTTTTATTGAATTCACTCGTCATCAAATCTTTTTCATCTTTTAACAGATGCCAAGGAAGTACTCCCATCATCCATATTTCTAGAGCTTTAAAATATGGCTCTTTATATTTTATCTCTACAGTGAACTTATCTATAGCTTTTACACTTTTTACTTTTAAAAAATTTGTTGAGTAGGGAGTGAATATTTTAGGATCAGTGATCTTTTCATAAGTAAATACCACATCTTTTGAAGTAAATATCT
>Ga0193951_1001129_pt1 | contig 11977 bp, 12 predicted proteins | sample BB_2_MG_FD_140370 | JGI IMG/M metagenome (GOLD analysis project Ga0193951, IMG submission 140370) | Microbial mat bacterial communities from the Broadkill River, Lewes, Delaware, United States - BB_2_MG | ecosystem: Environmental > Aquatic > Freshwater > River > Microbial mats | place: USA... | reverse complement strand
TTGGATTTCTATAAAAGTTGCATTAGCTTTTTACAAGAAACAACCACTCTCTTTTTTACCACAAATGAAAAATCCAAAAAATGCTGAAGTTCTGTGTTTGCGTAAAATAGGTGAAAATATATGTATTTTATAAAACCATAACCGATACTTTGTATGGTATTAATATTTGAGAATTAGGTTTTAATGTAATTCTCATGGTGTAGTTGATATAATTTGCAAGATGCAGTGATTAAAATTTAAACATAAAATGGCATATTTTTAAAATAAAAAATAATATACTTATAGTATAACGATGTAATTATCAAGGAGAAAATTTATGTTAAAATTCAAACATTATTTTACAACAGGAGTTACATCTTCAAATGAAGTAGCAATGCAAACTGCTTTTAATATGCTTAAAAATGAAATGCAGAGTAATCAAGTAGGTTATTATAATTTACCAAGTCACTCATTGTCCCATCTTGAAGTATTAAAACAGATAGATATACAGGCTATTGAGCAAATCGTTGCTATTGGTGTTGGTGGATCTTTACTTGGTATTAAGGCAATTGATTCTATTTTACGACCTTATACATCAAATACAAAAGAATTACTTTTGTTTGAAAATTCTGACCCAATTACTATTTCACAAACACTTTCAAAAGTCAAAAAAGAAAAAGCAGCATTTTTTATTATCTCAAAATCAGGTAAAACGATTGAGGCAACATCAATTTTTAAAACTATAATGGCTACATGTAAATTAGATTTGGATGGGGAGGATAATAAACGAATCTTTGTTGTTACTGATGGAGGTTCTGTATTATCAGATTTTGCAAAACATCATAAACTTCAAGAGTTTACAGTTCCTGATAATGTCGGTGGCCGTTTTTCAGTATTGAGTGCTGTAGGAGTTGTCCCTTTATCATTGGTAGGATATGACATGAAGTCTCTTTTAGGAGGAGGAGGAGATTTTATTGCCAATTTTTTTGCAGGTAAAGAAAATCATTTACTTCAAAAAGCATACTATATGTTTAAAAATGCTAAAGAACAAAGCATAAATATACTTTTTTCATACGCAGATAGCTTAGAAAATTTTACAAAATGGTATGTGCAACTCTGGGGTGAATCTTTGGGTAAAATTGATAAAAATGGAAAAAGAGTTGGATTAACACCTATTGGATTAATAGGAGCAGTTGATCAGCACTCATTTCTACAGCTTCTTATTGAAGGACCAAAAGATAAAAGTGTTACATTCATCAGTATAGAAGATTTTAAAAATGACCTTACTATCCCAGATATCACTCTTTATGGAATTGAAAAAACAAATTTTGTTAATAATAAAAGTTTTAATACACTGATCAATGCACAATGCAAAGCAACAATGCAAAGTGTTATCCAATCAGGTATAGCAACAGATGCAATTACAGTTGATGAAGTTACTCCTGCTAATGTTGGAGCACTAATTGTTTACTATGAACTACTTACATCTTTAATCGGTTCTATGCTTCATATAAATACCTACAATCAACCAGGTGTTGAGCTTGGAAAAGAGATACTTTATAAAAATTTAGAAAACAAAGGAGAGTAGTTCATATTTTAGAGCAACCTCCTGTATGGAATTAATGAACCATCTCCCATAAAGACTCAGAGAGAGTAGGATGTGCAAAAACCATTTGTGATAAATCTTTTTTTGTGAGTTTTGTATTGATTGCAATGAGTATTTGGTGGATATGTTCTGTTGTATCATTACCAATCATAACACCACCTAAGATAATCCCGCTCTCTTTTTCACAAAGCAGTTTTATAAAACCACTATCATCACCTTTTATTTTTGCTTTTGCACTTGATTTGTAAAAGTGCTTGATAGCTTCATACTCTATGCCTTCAGCTTTTAGCATCTTTTCATTTTTACCAACACTTGCAACTTGTGGTTGACAAAAAGTCACAAAAGGGATTACTTTGGAAGGTTTACATGTAGAGCCATTGATATTGTTAGTTACAACACTTGCTTCGTTATATGCACTGTGAGCAAGTGCAGGAGTCGCAATTGTATCACCTATAGCATATATGTTAGGATTACTCGTTAGTAACTCTTGGTTTACTGTTATGAATCCTCTATCGCTATTTATATTTGCTTTTTCAAGACGAAGTTCATTTGTATTTGGAGCGCGTCCAATAGAGACAAGTACTGACTCATAATCAGCGCTAATTTCACCTTTTTTAGTTTGCATTGTTATGCTAACGCAATCTTCATTTTTAGTAAAAGAGCTTACATTTGCTTCAACAGTTATATTGATACCTTTTTTTTGAAGTTCTCTTTGAAGTGCTTTTGCTACATCTACATCTTCAGCAGGAACGATTTGAGGCGTAAACTCTGCAATATCAACTTTGACCCCAAGAGAGTTAAAAAATGTAGCAAATTCACATCCAATAGCACCACCACCAACAATAAGAATTGAGCTTGGAATTTTATCTAGTGTAAAAACTTCTCTACTAGAGATAATTTGCTTACCGTCAATCTCTAAAAGTGGATGAGGTCTATGCTTTGAGCCACTTGCAATTACAAATTTATCTGCACTTATAATTGTATCATTTACTTTTATAGAATTTTCATTTTCAAACGAAGCAGTTCCAAAGATAGTAGTAACTTTTGTTTTTTTCAGTTTGGTATTTATACCTGTACGAAGTTGTTTTATTAAATCATCTTTTTTACTTCTAAGAGTGTTTATATCAAGCGACATATTACCTACGAGTACACCACAACTCTCAAAATAACTTTTTTTAGCGATATAAGAAGAACTTTCAAGATAATGTTTTGCAGGAACACAACCTTCATTGAGGCAAGTTCCTCCGATTTGGTTTTCACTTTTTTCAATAATCGCAACATTTTTGCCCTGTTTTGCTAAAAGTGAAGCACACTCATACCCACCAGGACCAGCTCCTATAACTACTACATCAAAATTATCCATTCAGTTTTCCTCCATTTTCAAAATACTCATGAGCCATATAAGAACTTCTCGTGTATGGTGAACTCTTTACAAACTCAAATCCCATATCAAGAGCCATTTGACCATACTCTTCAAACTTTTTAGGTTTTATATACTCTGCTACTGCAACATGTGCTTTACTAGGGGCTAAATACTGTCCCATAGTGAGTAAAGTACACTTTATATCAAGTAAGTCTTGCAAGACCTTTTTTATCTCTTCTTCGTTCTCTCCAAGACCTAGCATAAGTGCACTTTTTGTTTTTACTTTTGGATTTGCTTTTTTTAGCGAGTTTAAAACTTCTAAAGATTTTTTATAATTTGCACCTTTTCTGACACTATAAAGTCTTGGTATAGTTTCCATGTTGTGTCCCACAACTTCAGCACCACAATTTGCAACAGCAAAAAGCGCTTTTTCATCGTACTGTAAATCAGGAATAAGAAGTTCAACTGTGATGTTTTTATCTATATCTTTTATGGCTTTTACACACTTTATAAACTGTTCTGCCCCACCATCTTTTAAATCATCTCTTGTGACACTAGTAATAACAACATGTTTTAGCCCTAGGGATTTAACAGCATCAGCAACCTTCTGGGGTTCTTGCTCATCGATGCCACTTGGCATTCCTGTGTCGACGTTACAGTAACTACAAGCACGTGTACATGTAGAGCCTAAAATCATAAAAGTTGCTAATTTTTTTGAAAAACATTCACTCATATTTGGGCACATTGCTTCTTGACAAACAGTATGAATACCAATATCTTTTAGTGCTATTTCAACATCTTTTTTTTGCGCAAAAAATACTTTTTTGAGTAACCATTCGGGTTTTCTTTGGTTTTTCATAATGAAAGTTATATCCTTTTAACTGTTTACATGTAGGAATTTATTATATCGAACATTATTTAAAAATACATAGCAGTTTTAAAAAAAAATTTCAATGTTCAATGAACTTATTTTATTTATAACTTTTTGATATAATATTAAAAAAGGAGATAAAATGAAATTATTTTTAGCTACATTAATTACATTTAGTTCTTTTCTTCTTGCATCAGATATTGATAAACAGCGTAAGCTAAGAACTGAAAAACATATAAAAAAAGTTATGGAAGATGAAGCAAAATATGCTAGAGAACAAGCTTTTTATACAGCTGATGAGTACGATTTTGAAGGCTCAGAAGTAAATGAAGAGTCTTTAGAAGTAATAAAAGCTCCAGAAGTAGATGATTTAAATATGGACCATGTTTACGATTAGATATGAAAACTTTCTATAAAACTTTGCTTTAACAATTCTTTAGCCTCTTTTTCACTGAGTCGTACTCCAAATTCATCTAAAGAGTGACCACTAAACTCCCTATTGTCATTTCTAAGAGGAATTGATCCATGCTGAAAGATAAGGTTTTTTGTTCTTCTTTGTGCATTACCACCTAATTTTTTCCCTTGGTGTATCATATCATAAGCTTCAAAACCCTCTTGACAAAAGAAGCTTTTACTAAGTTTTTTATCTATATCTTTTGCATACTCTACTTGTAAACCCAATTTTTTGTAAAAATTTAGTAAAAAAGAGCAGATATCCTCGTAACTCTCTTTTACGCTTTTAGTTTTCATCATAGTTATTGGTATGACTATTGAGTAAGAGATGTCAAAACCATGAAGAAGAAGACCACCTCCAGTTATGCGTTTTGCATAGTTTGTTCCAAATCTGTTAAAATTTTTAATATCTTCAAGCTTTTGAAAACGTCCTATAGTAAAGGAATCTTCTTCCCAACTATAAAGACGAAAGATAGGTGTCCCATCGAAGTTTTCAACTAAAGATTTATCGAAGTCCATATTGGCTTTAGAGCTCAACTTTGGACTATCGATAAATTTAAAATTTATGCTTGCCATCTTATATTAAGAGAACGGGCTGCTTTTGTTTCATCTGGTCTACTTATAGGAAGCGTTATAGGGAGTGTTTTAAAAGCTTCTGCATCGTTTTTAGCCAGCTCCACTGCATCTATCATTTTTTGACAAAAGTAGTCGATTGTATCTATGTTTTCTGTTTCAGTTGGCTCTATCATGATAGACTCTTTAACAATAAGAGGAAAATAAACAGTTGGAGCGTGAAGACCAAAGTCAAGCAAGTATTTTGCTATATCCATAGCTCTTACACCATGCTCTTTTGTTAATGTCTCTGCACTTAAAACACACTCATGCATGCAGTACTGTTTAAATGGTGCATCAAAATGATCTTTTAGCTTTGATAAAATATAGTTTGCATTTAAAACAGCTTTTCTACTTGCATTTATCATGCCCTCACGGCCTAAAGTTTGCATATATACTAGTGCTTTTACTAAAACCATATAGTTTCCAAAAAATGGAGAAACTTTGCCTATAGTGTATTGACTTGGGGTGCCAAAGAAGTAGCCTTCTTCATTGAAGTCTACTGTTAAATCAGGTAAAAACTCTATAAGTCTTTCACCAACACCAACTGGACCAGCACCAGGACCACCACCACCATGAGGAGTTGCAAATGTTTTGTGAAGATTTAGGTGGATTACATCAAATCCAATGTCACCAGGACGAATAACACCCATGATTGCATTCATATTTGCACCATCATAGTACATCAAAGCATCATGAGCATGAGCGATATCACAGATCTCTTTAATAGCTGGATTAAAAAGTCCAAGAGTGTTTGGAACAGTCATCATAACAGCGGCTACTTCTTCACTCATCGCATCTTTAAAAGATTCTAAGTCCATAGAACCATCTTTGTTTGATTTTACTGTAATAACATCATAATCAACCATTGCTGCAGTTGCTGGATTCGTTCCATGAGAAGAGTCAGGAACAATAACATATCGTTTGTTGTTACCTTTTTTCTTATGGTAAGCACCAATCATCATAACACCAGTCATCTCACCATGAGCTCCTGCTTGAGGAGTCAGAGTAAAGGCTTTCATACCTGTGATTTCTTTTAAATTATCTTCAAGAATTTTGAGTGATTTTAGTGCACCTTGAACTAACGAAGTTTTATTGTTTGTTATATGATGAGGATGTAAGTTAGCAAGTCCCTCAAGTCCACCAACTCGCTCTTGAATTTTTGGATTGTATTTCATTGTACAAGAACCAAGTGGATAAAAGTTAGCGTCAATAGAAAAGTTTTTATTAGAGAGTCTCGTAAAGTGTCTTACAACATCAAACTCGCTAAGTTCAGGAAGCTCTGCTTTAGCACTTCTTAAAAGTGAGCTATCTAGCGATGGAGCATCAGCCAAACCTTGTTTTGGTATGTTTATACCACTTCTTCCGTTGTGAGATTTTTCAAAAAGAGTTGAATTCATATTATCTCCCTTACAGATGCTACAAAGCTATCAATCTGAGCTTTTGTTCTTTTTTCTGTTGTACTAACTAAAACTCTATTTTGAAAATTTTCAAGAAGTGTTTCAAGTTTTAGTCCAGCAAAAAAGCCTTTTTCTTCCATCTTGTCTATAAATTGAGTTGCACTTATTGGAAGTTCTATTACAAATTCATTGAAAGTTGGATTTTGGTTGTAGATTTTAATGCTATCAATTTTAGCAATCTCAGTTTTTAAATATTCTGATTTATTATAGTTTTGTAAAGCTAACTTTTCAAAGCCCTCTTTCCCAAGAAGTGATAAAAATATAGTAGCACGAAGTGCCATTAGATTTTGATTGGAACAGATGTTTGAAGTAGCTTTATCACGACGGATATGCTGTTCTCTCGCTTGAAGAGTGAGAACATATGATCGCTTACCTACTCTATCTTCTGTGATTCCTACGATTCTTCCTGGGAGATTTCTAATGTATTTTTCTTTACAAGCAAGAATACCAAATGAAGGACCGCCAAATCCAAGGTAATTACCCAAGCTCTGACCATCGCCACAGTAGATATCGGCATCAATTTCACCAGCACTTTTTAAAATTCCAAGAGCGATTGGATAAGAACTCATAATTGCAACTGCTTTAACATTATGGAGTGCTTTGATAATTTCTGAATAATCTTCTATTGAGCCAAAAAAGTTTGGATTTTGGAAAATATATCCAGCAATACTCTCATCTATCATACTTAAAAGAGTTTCTTTATCAGTTCCATCATGTTTAACTTCTAACGATATAACTTCAAGGTCATGATAAGCAAGATAAGTTTTTAAAATTTTGATATAGATAGGATTTACACCACTATCTACAATTATTTTTTTTCTTTTTTTACTAATTCTAACAGCCATTAATGCCGCCTCAGCTATAGCAGTTCCACCATCATACATTGAAGCATTAGTAGCTTCCATACCTGTTAGGTTACAAATCATAGTTTGGTACTCATATAGAGCTTGAAGTGTTCCTTGAGAAGCTTCTGCTTGATATGGAGTATAAGCTGTGTAAAATTCTGAACGAGTAGAAAGTGCATCTACTGCAGTCGGTATAATATGGTCATAGTAACCACCACCTAAAAAACTGATTTTTGAAGTGTCATTTTGACTAGCTAAGTTTTTAAAATTTTCAAAAACTTCAAATTCACTAAGCCCCTCTTCTAAATCAAAACTTTTAGCTCTAAGTTCATTTGGAATGCTTTGGAAGAGTTCAGTCTCATCTTTTATCCCAATTTGTGCACACATTCTTTGCACATCATTTTGCGTGTGAGGAGTATATGGCATTATAGTGTTTCTATGTATGCTTTGTAGCTAGCTTCATCCATAAGAGTTTCAAACTCACTTGCATTACTAACTTTTAGTTTAAATACCCAAGTATTCTCAGCCGCTTCATTTAAAAGCTCCGGTGTGTCTTCAAGTTCTTCATTTACTTCGATAACTTCACCACTTAGTGGTGTATATATATCGGATGCCGCTTTAACAGACTCAATAAAAGCTATGCTATCGTCTTTAGAACCCTCTGCACCAACTTCAGGAAGCTCTACAAATGTAATATCCCCAAGTTGTTCAACTGCATAAGCAGAAAGACCTATACTCGCTATATCACCATCAATCGTTGCCCATTCATGTTCGTTACTGTATCGTTTACTCATTTTACTTCTCCTTATTTATTTTTTAAGTAGTCTCGCCAAAATTTTGGTTTAATTCCTCTTTTTAATTCAAGTGTTAATTGCTTTTAAGAAAAACTCCAACATTTGCTTTTAAGTTTTTCTGTATATATTGTATAGTTTAGTGCATCCATAAGAGTATCAAATTCATTAGCATTACTTATTTGTAGTGCAAATATCCATGTATCGTCAGGATATTCATTTAGTTGTTCTAAACTATCTTTTAAATTACTATTGACTTTAGTGATTTTACCGCCCATTGGTGCATATATATCAGAAGCAGCTTTTGCTGATTCTATAAAAGCTGCACTATCGTTTTGACTGATGTTATCACCAACATTTGGTAATTCTATAAAAGTGATTTCTCCTAGTTGCTCAATTGCATATGAAGAAAGACCAATAGTTGCTCTCTCTTTTTCTAGTATTACCCAGGCATGTTTATCACTATATTTTTTCATTTTATAAAAACTTCTATTTTTTATAAAATGGAAGTTTTGTCAAGTATATCGGGATACTTCCTCTACTAGTTCTTAGTTCAAGTGGTAAGTCTTTATCAAAAAGTTTTGTATCAACAGATCCAAGTCCTATACCAGAATTTATAGAAGGTGAAAATGTCCCACTTGTTACTACACCAATTTTTTGGTCATTTTGGAAGATTTCCATGCCATGTCTTGGAGCTCTTTTTGAATTTGTTGTAAAAGGGATTGATTTTCTAGGAGCACCTTGCTCTTTTTGTTTTAAAAGTGCTTCTTTGCCTGTAAAATGCTTGTCGTAGCCTACAAAAAATCCTATACTTGCTTCTATAGGAGTTGTGTTTTCATCTAACTCTTGTCCATAAAGGCTGTAGCCCATTTCTAAACGAAGTACATCTCTTGCCCCAAGTCCAGCAGGAACTGCTCCCCGACTAATAAGCTTGTCCCATACTAAAGGTGCAATATTGTTATCTAGGTATAGCTCATACCCAAGTTCACCAGTATATCCCGTGCGACTAACTATTGCAAAACTACTCATGATGTCAGTTTCAGCAAAACTAAAAAATCCAAGTTCATCTAAATCAAAAGGAACAAGTTCTTGAAGTATCTCTTTTGCTTTTGGTCCTTGAATATCAAGTTTTGATGTTTGTGCACTTGCATCTGTGAAAACACCATTATGAAGTTGGTCATTGATTGTTTTGAAATCTATATCAATTCGAGAAGCATTTACAACAAACATAAGTCTCTCTTCGCCAGCTCTATAGATAATCAAATCATCTATGACACCACCATCTTTGTTAAGTAAAAATCCATATTTACACTTACCAATAGGCAGTTTTAAAACATCTACGGTTGTAGTATCATTTATACCACTAAAAAGGAGATTCCCTTCAAAGAAAAACTCACCCATGTGAGAAGTGTCAAAAAGAGCTGCATTGTTTCTGCAAGCATCGTGCTCTTTTAAGATTCCTTCATACTGCACTGGCATATCCCAGCCACAAAAGCCTATGTTTTTTGCGCCTAATGCAATATGCTTTTCATAGAGTGCAGTCCTTTTTAAATTTTCCATATTTACTCTTTATATTGAATTTCTTTAGAGTATCTAAAATAATATTTAACTTTGATAAAAAAAGGAAGATAATTTGAAAAAAACAAAGGCGCTTTACACGCCTTTGTTAAAGTTTTATTTGTTAAAATAAGTTTTTATAGAAGCAGGACTTGGATAGATAAAAGTTGTATCTCTATGGATGGTAATTTTTTCTTTATCATCAATAGCAAATGCTTTAATATCTATTTTTAAAAGGGTATCTTTCTCCGGATGATCAGATAGATTCTTTTGCGCTTTTAAGATAACGATTTTTTTCATTTTAGTACCGGCTTTAAGATCAAATGGTTTTGATGGTTTTAAGATAGAAATACCATCATGCATAATTTCAAAGTAGTATTTATGGTCTTTTGAGTCTGTATTTTGGAAAAGGAAAGTATAGACATTTTGTATATCTTTGCCTTCATCTTTTATTTTATAAAGCTCAGAAGTACGGTTTATATTTAAAAGCATATGCTCTTTCGTTTGACCCATTAAAAATAGAGCTACAAGGGCAATAGTTAAAGCGAATCCATATGCGATAGTTCTAAATCTTAAAAATTTAGTTTTGCTTTTTGTTTTTACTGCATTTGGACTAGCCCAAGTGATCAGGGACTCTTTTCCAAGTTTACCCATAACTTTGGTACATGCGTCAGCACATTCAAGACAGTTGATACACTCTAATTGCATACCTTTTCTAATATCTATGTGAGTTGGACAAATTTTTACACAAGCCTCGCAACCTGTACACTCATCTGTTTCTCCAGTTGGTTTTGTATTTATAAGATTGTGTTGTTCATCGTATATTAAACCACCACGGTCTTCGTTGTATATAGTTTGAATTGTGTCGTTATCAAACATAACTGATTGAACTCTTGCATAAGGACAAACATAGATACAAAAGTCTTCTTTTAAAAGGATCACATCATAAATCAAAAACCCTGCAATACTAAGTATAAAACCAAATAAAATTGTATGCTCTAGAGGGTTTTGTATGTATGTGAAAAAATCTGCTGGAGGGACAAAGTACCAAGTGAAGTTGGATGCTGCTAAAAGCGCTAAAACAGACCATATAGCAACAGCAATAGCTTTTTTGATACCACTTTTTGAAGGCTTTTGTTTATTTTTTATATTTTTTCTTATACCTAACAGTTTTGTTTCTATAAGATCTCTATAGACAACTCTAAAAATTGTTTGTGGACATGCCCAACCACACCAAACTCTTCCGCCAAGCGTAGTCATGAAAAATATTCCTAAGAACATCAATATAAGTAAAAATGGCATGAGATAAAGCTCTTGCATATCAAATGCTGTAAAAAACAGATGAAGTTGTTTTTTGTCAAAACTGAGTAAAAAAAGTTGTTTTCCATCGACTTGTAGAAATGGGACAACAAGTGATACTATAGTTAATATTCCATAAGTGAAATATCTTTTTTTAGAGTATATTGTCTGGCATTCGCCAGTGTTACATGTAGACATTAATTAGTTCCTTTTATTAGTGTACATTCTTTTGTTTTTTTAATAGTGTTGTTTTGTTCTTTGTAGAGGTTTTGTTCTTTGTTTAGAAGAGTTTTTTTAGCTTCCACAAGATCCTTTAATCCTCTTGAATTAATATAATCTTTTAGAGATGTTCTACTTACTTCGAGCACTCTGGCGATTTTACTAACAGCATTTCCCTCTTCCAAAAGTTTTATTATTTCAGTTCTTTGTCCATCAAATTTAGATTTTGACATTCTCCCTTTTGGTCGTCCTTGTGATATTTCTTTATTTAGAATGAGATTTTTTTCTCTATGTTGAGAAAGTGTTGTTAGAACATCAAGAACAGGAGTGTCGTTATTGATACGGATATTTTGATCACATATATAAATTGTTATAAATCTTTCGAGAAGACACTCTAAAATCTTAGTTAATTCTCCTATATCGTCTGAAAAAACCCACAAATCATATATTAAAATACTGTCGTTATCATTTAAAGAGCGTAAAAAACCTTTAAACTCTTTTCTTTCTTCAAGAACTTGATTACTATCAGAACCTTCAATTTCTGTCGAATCTAGGCTTATACCACAATGTTTAGCATATTTGATAATAGTATTCTGCTGTTCTATTATATTTTCTTTATCAGTTTTACTTTTAAGTAGCGCGATATTCATTTGTCACCTTTTTGTCACTCAAATGAGAAATTATATCAAATTAAGACGGAAAAAGTCAAGAACTTTTTTGATTTTATCGTCTAATATAAAAATAGTTTTTTAAGCTTACAAAAATCTTTATTTGGGTAAAATGCACATCTAAATTTAACAGAAAGGTGGTGAGGTCGGATGCCAGGTATTAAGGTACATCCTAATGACTCATTTGACGAAGCTTATAGAAAATTCAAAAAGCAAATCGATAGAAACCTAATCGTTACTGAAACTCGTGCTAG
>Ga0193951_1001128_pt1 | contig 11979 bp, 6 predicted proteins | sample BB_2_MG_FD_140370 | JGI IMG/M metagenome (GOLD analysis project Ga0193951, IMG submission 140370) | Microbial mat bacterial communities from the Broadkill River, Lewes, Delaware, United States - BB_2_MG | ecosystem: Environmental > Aquatic > Freshwater > River > Microbial mats | place: USA... | reverse complement strand
ATGATCTCATCTCCGGAATTACTCCATGAGGGCGTCATAGGATAAGCATTTTGAGGGGTCTTCATTTGTTTGATGAGCGAACCATCATGTGCCGATATGAGATCAATAGAAAAGTTGTTGCTTAATGAGGTGTTAATCACAGCAATTGTATTGCCATCGGGTGATAGTGCTGGTGCTTTATACCGGCTGTTTTTGGTTAGTTTACGTTGTTGACCACTAAGTAAGTCCAATGAGCGTATGATCGAAAAAAACTGATTATCCCAGCGTGGATGCTGTTCTAGCTCAGTCCACACAAGGGTGTTGTTATTGTATGAAAAAGGTTCTTTATTTCTGGTTCCTGTGATATGTATTTTCTCTTCTTCTCCAGTTTTGATATTGATTTTCACAAAGTGGTTTAATTCTCCAGGCCCTCTTATCTCAGCTATTAAACAATCATTGTTTATAGGCGTTGGGTAGTAGTAATTTTTGTAACGCTTATCTCTTTTTGTAATGTAGTTATTATTGGTTTCTGCACTGGCCTTATCCTGTTCAGTCCACCGTTTTTCCCAATCGAAATACACTTCATTATAAAGGGGCACTTTGCTTTTACCAGTAACTTGTTTAACGCCTCGGTTAAATGGGGTAATTGACCAACTTTTTCGCCCTGCTTCATCTAAGGCCCTTTCCCACACATCAGCACCATATTTAAACCGCGCACCAGCAGTAAATAAGTAGCCCATGTGGTAGTGGTTAGGCACATAATCTTTGTAAGAACCAAAACTAGCCTTGTCGTAATTGTATATTTTTTTCTCCAGTACTTGAGCCCTAACTTCCTGCTCAAAAGATGGTCGACGGCCGCGCCCTGATTTCGATAAAGTGGTTTCACTTACCGTTGCGTCACCTTCTAAAAACCATAGCGGGGCATATAAACCTAATACAGCGCCAATGGCTTGTTGACCAAATGGTATCGTTAAAGCTTTGGTGAAGCCTTTGTTAAGTTTATCGATCTGAACCACATGTCTAAATTCATGTATGGCAAGCTGTTCAAGCCAATCTTGCGCAGCCATGTCTTGATGAGGAGTGGGGTAAATTTCGATTCTTTTGGGTGCCCATGATACAAAACCATTGGAATACGCAGAACGGGAATGTATAATAACCTGAATAGGCTTTGCTGTATGCTTTAAGGTATGTCCGCCATACGCGTGTAACGAATCTAACATAGCAATAAACCGTTTGGCTTCCAACTCAAATTCTTCTGGGTACACCACTTTAAATACTTCTGATTTAACCTGTCGCCATTTTACATTTGAAGGGTCAGCACCAGAGCTATAGTACTGTGCTTTAATTGACGAAACAGAAATAAGAAGGAAGAGAAGAATGGTTGAAACTATAGATCGCATATAAACCGGATTATTTGACGATAAAAATAGAAATAAATTGTTAATCAAGCGCCAAGCTGTTGTATAACTAGATATATAAAGAAAGATTTATCTATTTAGAATCATGATAAATTGGTGATTATCTAAGGTGTGTACTTTACTTCGTTAACGCCTTATTGTAATTTGTAGTATACCTAAACGAAAAAGGAGGTAATGCTATGGCACAAGTCAGTTTCTCATTTCAGGTTGCGTTAGACGATAAGGAATTCATCAAAGTAGGTGACCATTTGTACACCACCCGACGTTCTTTACACCGTGAAGAGCTAAAAATTCATTTAATAGATAATTGCTGCTTACATGTGTTAAAGAAGTTTGAGGGTAAGCTAACTCAAGACATGATTGAGGAGTGGTTGCTAATATCGAGGGCCTTAGACCAATCATGCAGTTACGAAAACAAATGGGATGATCAAAAAATACTTAAGGAGTTAATCTCAGGAACAGAGCATCCCGTCTCATGGTATGCAACGCATTGTAAAATGGGTTAAGTGGTGTTTTTTCGAACGTCAGCAGCTTCAATACATCTTTAGTATTGAAGCTGTTTTTTTATGGTCTTAACTTTCTTCATAGGGAAGATGGCTATAAATTGACTCGAAAATATTAATTTCGTGGGCTAAGTAAATTATAGGCATACAGCTTATGATTTGATTTAAACAAAAACAGATGATTGATTTTTCGCAAACCACGATTGAAAATATTGTTGTTCATCACATTGGCTGTAGAGCTGAAGCCGAAGAGACACGTTATTCGAAAGGCGAGTTACAGTTGCACGATGATGAGATGGTTATAGAAGTGCTTAAACAGTATTTTTTTAAGCCTTTCAAAACTGAGGCTTATTTTAATTTTCATAATGAAGAAGGTTTAGATAAAAATAGTGTGTATGGGTGGGTTGATTCCGTTTTTAGTAACGCTACTTCCTTCTACGAAAAATCAATTAACATAGCGAACCACTTATACGAGCAATCGAATCACCCGAAAATAAAAGGCGGTGAATTTTACATGGTACTGTTTAACAACTGTGTGGTCGATGGCGAAATTGTTGATGCCTTAGGTATTTTCAAATCGGAGAATAAAGATACCTTTTTGAAGGTGATGCTGCGTGATAACAATTTTGAGTTAGGTGCACAAGAAGGTATTAACATCAAAAAATTAGATAAGGGTTGTTTAATTTTTAATACCGAAAAAGATATGGGGTATAAAATCTGCTCCATTGATAACATAAATAAAGGTAACGAGGCCCATTTTTGGGTTGATGATTTTCTTGGGTTAAAACCACGAGAAGATAATTATTATTTTACCAATAACTACCTTCAAATGTGTAAAGGTTTTGTTGGTGAGGTGTTTAATGAGGAGAATGACGTAGAGCGCCCTGATCAGGTGGATATGCTCAACCGTTCGATGGAGTATTTTAATAAACATGCCGCTTTTGATGAGAAAGAGTTTGAAAAGGAAGTAATTCGTCAGCCTGAGGTTGTTGATGCCTTTCAAGATTATAAGAACTTTTTTGAATCAGAAAAAAGCATGCCCTTACAGGATTCGTTTGATATCTCAAAAGATGCGGTGCAATCTGAGAAGAAGCACTTTAAATCGGTTCTTAAACTTGACAAAAATTTCCATGTGTATGTTCATGGTAAACGCCAATATATGGAGAAGGGCTTTGATAGTCAGCGTGGTTTGAAATTTTACAAACTCTTTTTTGAATATGAAGAGTAAAACGTAGTTGCTAACTAAATAAGAAGGAATACAATCTAAATATAAACGAGCTGCCCTGTATGAGGACAGCTCGTTTTTTTTATTTCTTATTCTTCACGTATTTCTCTAACCACTGATCTTGTTCCCATAAGGTATGAAGAACCGATTCGCGTGCTCGGTAACCGTGACTCTCTGATGGTAACAAGACTAGACGAACAGTTGCACCAAGACCTTTTAAGGCATTAAAGTAACGTTCGCTTTGCATGGTATATGTACCCGAATTATTGTCCTCAACACCATGAATCAGCAATAATGGATGTTTCATCTTTTCTGAATTCATAAAAGGTGACATGGTATTGTATATTTCCGGAGCTTCCCAGTAGTTACGCTCTTCGCTCTGAAAGCCAAAAGGTGTTAGGGTGCGGTTATAAGCACCACTGCGCGCAATACCAGCTGCAAATAAGTCAGAATGACTTAATAGGTTAGCTGTCATAAACGCACCGTACGAGTGTCCGCCAACAGCAACGCGTTTTCGGTCAACATACCCTTGTTCATCTAAATAGTCAATGGCCGCTTTGGCATTGCCTACCAATTGTGGTATAAAAGTATCATTGGGCTCTGTTTCTCCTTCGCCAACAATCGGAAATGAAGCGTCATCTAGCACAGCATAGCCCTTCATCACCCAAAAAATTGGAGAACCATACCACGGGTAAATAAATTCATTGGCAGAAGTCGTTACCTGCCCCGCACTTTTTTTGTCTTTATACTCCGTTGGGTAGGCCCACATAATTAGCGGTAAGCGTTCCTTATTGTTCATATCATAGCCAGCAGGTAAGTACAAGGTTCCGGATAAAGGAAGGCCATCATCGCGCTTGTAGCTAATCAATTCTTTATGTACGCCAGCTAAGCTTTTAAACGGATTTTTGAATTGAGTAACGGGTACGGGAGCCTTTTTTGATTTGATATTACGTAGGTAATAGTTAGGGAAATCAGTTGGTGATTGGATACGTGTAATTACTTGACCTTTCCTAATGTTAATGATTTTAGAAATGGTTTCAAGCTTTGTTTTGTTCTGAGCCTGAAATAGTCGGATGCTTTGCTTAGTAGCCAGACTTAGCTTATCAATAAATGGTTTCTGGCCTTCTTTTGAGAACCCATCGCCTTTGAGGTATGCGCTGCCCTTATCAATAACTAAAACTTTACGGCTGTATTCATTTCTCTCTGTAACAAAATCACCAGGATCATCATATTTATTTTGATAGTTACGGTCATTTAGTATTTCCGGTTTTTGTGTTGGGTCTGATGGGTTAAACAAATAAGTTTTGGTATTGCGAGTATTCCACCAATAATCATAAGCAATAGCCGTATTATCATTACCCCAAGTAATACCAGCAAAACGGTTAATGCTTTTAAATATTGATTTTGCTTCACCGGTAAATGGAGCAGGCCATTCAAATACTTCATCTCTATAATCGGCCTCAGCTTCAGGGTCACCCTTGTCAAGTACCACTGACCAATATAAAGTGGCTGCTTTATCGGCACGCCAAGCAAAGTTACGCTTACCCATCCGCTCTGCCATAAATCCTTTTGGCAGTTCTTCTATGAGTGGTACTTTTTCAACCGTTTTTAGTTTTTTGCCTGCTTTATTAAGCATGACATACTCGGTAGGAAACCTGCGGTATGGTACAAGATATGAAAACGGTTTTTGAATAATGGATACTAAAGCGTAATCTCCATTTGGTGAGAAGTTTAAGCGACTGTAAATGGCTTTTTCTGCCCACGATTCTATTGAACCATCTAAAGCAACTAGTTTTAACTCCGATTCGGCTAATTTGACGAAATTATCCTCATCGGTTTTATCTTTAAGTAAATCTTGGTAAGTGCGGTTTTGCGCTTTCTGGCCTTCGTTAACTGATACTACAGGGCCGGTCGGGATAGCTGTGGTTTTATCAATTAGTTCACCTCTATTGGCGGGTATCATCTTAACAACAAGGGTATTGTTGTTTTTCATCCATACGAATGGCGAGCCTAGGTTCGCATTTAAATTAGCCTCGGTCAGTTTGTGAGCAGTACTGGTTTCAATATCAATGTACCAGAGTTCTGTACCGTTATGAATGGTGTTGGTAAAGGCGATTTTACTTTGATCGGGTGACCAGGAGAAGTTAGCTAATCGTGCTTTTTTAGGCAGGCCAGTTACTTCAAGAATGCCCGCTTTCTTTTTCATTAATTTCACGCTATTGGTAAAGCGTGTTCTCGATGAAATGTTGGTAACTGGATTGGTTCGTATACCCGCAAGTTTGATCTCTTGTTCAGATAATTCCTCAATGCTTTTGTACTGATTGCGGTAAAATAGTAAAATGACCGAACCATCGTCATTGATACTAGTTCTTGGGGGAAGAGGAACATCAGCTAGATCCATTATTTCCTTAGAAGGCTCTTGGTATTTAAGATCAACTTGAGCCTGTGTTGCAACACTCATTAGAAATAGCATTGCAAGGAGAAAGCAAATTTGTTTCATTTGTTTAGGTTTTAATGAAACACCTTAACCATTAGGTGTGTAGATTAATTAATAGTAGTATGTTTTTTAAAAACGAAAAGTTAAGGTAGTGTTTAAAAATTAACACGCCAATATAATTTGGGAATATTATAATCTGCGTGCAATCAAGCGAAGCATTTTGCTTGGCGAAGTAAATCATTTTGCAAAAGCATAATATGCAGTGTAAATGTGGGCAAAGTATGTCGTAGGGATGGGGTGGGAGGATGATACTAAATGAAAGCCAACTAAAGTGCAATAGAAGTATTAGCACTCTACTTGGCCATCTTTAGTTGCGCATTTATTGTTGAATGGCTTCCCATGCATCTATGCCACCACTTAGGTTGCATAAATTAGTATAGCCATTTGTTTTAAGGTAGTTTATAACGTTTAAACTTCTCATACCCAAATGACAATAGACAACCACAGCTTCGTCCTTTGGAATTTCACTTAAGCGATGTGGTATCTGTTGCATAGGTATGTTCAATGAATGAGGTATCAGACCTTGTTGTAGCTCTATTGGTTCGCGAACATCAATTAACACAGGAGTAGTGCCTTGATCTATTAGCTTTTGGAGTTCAGAAGCAGATATTTCCTCCTCTAAAGCCGTTGAGCTTGGCTTACCACAAAAAGCTTCGTAATCTATAAGCTCCGTTATGCTTGGGTTTTGGCCGCAGCAAGGACAGTCTGGGTCTTTCATAAATTTGATTTCGCCAAACGTCATTTTTAAGGCATCGTAATTAAGCAAGCGACCAACCAATGGATCACCAATACCTGTAATTTGCTTTATGACTTCTGTTGCTTGTAGGGTGCCTATAACTCCTGGTAGCACCCCTAAAACGCCTGCTTCGGCACATGATGGTACTGTTCCTGCTTCGGGTGGTTCAGGAAACAAACACCTATAACACGGCCCTTCTTTTTGGCCAAAAACACTTACTTGACCTTCAAATTGCCGAATAGATCCAAATACATTGATTTTATCACTTAATACACAGGCATCGTTAACAAGGTATCGTGTTGCAAAATTATCTGTGCCATCAGTTACAATATCGTACTGTCTAATGATTGCTAAGGCATTAGATGAGGATAAGGCTTCGTTGTGCAATTCTACATGAATAAGTGGATTTATATCCATTAGTGTTTCTTTGGCTGACATCGTTTTAGCACAACCAACCTTATCACTTTTGTGTATAATTTGGCGCTGTAGGTTCGAAGCATCTACCACATCAAAATCAACCAATCCTATTTTACCCACGCCAGAGGCAGCCAAGTACATGGCAATAGGCGAACCAAGCCCTCCTGTTCCTACAATGAGTACCGAAGCCTTTTTAAGGCGTTGTTGTCCCTCAATTCCTACTTCCGACAGTAGCGTGTGACGCTTGTATCGTGCTAATTCTTCCTTTGTTAATGACATGTTAATCTTCTGTATTTGGCTGTGAAGATAAGAATTGATAATTACTTTAGGACAAACAATAATCAGGCGATAAAGGTGCTTGTTACTATAGGGGCGTTTAAGAGGTATAGGTGATAAGCTTTTAAGTAATGTGCTCTAGATATTTTTGGGTAATTATTTTCGTTAGGAGGCGAAGGGTTATTAAAAAAATAGCGTCTGATTAATATGAACATTGGAACTTTTAAAACAATTAATGTGAAGGTCAAATTTTTAAGCCTTGTATGGATGTGGTGCTTGCCGTTAATCCTTTTGGCAAACTCTCCGGAGAAGGATGGTATTGTAAAAGGCAAGATTTATGATGGTAAGGGCAGAGCACCGGTTGAGTATGCTACGATTGCTATTTATAATACCAAAGACGACAGTGTAATTACTGGAACTGTAAGCGATGAGAAGGGACATTTCCGTATCAATGGTCTAAGCACTGGTAACTTTTATGTAGTGGTATCATTTCTGGGTTTTGAAAATAAGCGATATGATAACATTGTGGTTGATGGTGGGCGCGACATGATAGACTTGGGTACCATAACCCTCGGTTCTGCCAACCAATCGTTAAGTGAAGTTGAAGTTATTGCTGAACGGCAATCGGTAGAATTTCATATTGATAAAAAAGTGGTTTCTGTTGGGAAGCAAATGACTTCGGCCTCTTTATCAGCGGTTGAGGTGCTGGAGAATGTACCATCTGTTAGAGTGGATATTGAAGGCAATGTATCATTGAGAGGCAGTACCGGTTTTACGGTCCTCGTTGATGGTAAACCTACCGTTTTAGAGCCAAGTGATGCTTTAAGGCAAACCCCAGCTTCTACCATCGAGAACATTGAAATCATAACTAACCCATCGGCTAAATATCAGCCTGATGGCACGGGTGGTATCATTAATATAATCACAAAGAAAAATAGATCGCAAGGTGTGCAAGGTTTAATTAATGCTAAGGCAGGAACTTTTGGGATGTATGGAGGTGATTTTCTACTTAACTGGCGGAAGAAGAAGGTTAATTTTAATATAGGAGCCGATTACAATAAACGACCATTTCCCGGTAATTCATATAGCAGACGTGAGACAACCTTGGATGGCTTAACTACAATTATTGAGGCCGAGGGTGATAACACCAGAGCTTATAATGGGGGAGGTTTTAGAGGAGGTATTGATTGGGACTTTACGGAACGTGATAACTTTAGCTTTGGCGTTAGACTTGGCAACTATGAAATGACGAGTGAGTCTGAACTTAACTATCTAACCACAACAATCCCATCTAGTATTGACGTTAAAGAAATTAGTGATAATGAATCCAGTCGATCTGGTTTTTATGCTTCATTAACAGGTAATTATACGCATAAATTTATACAAAAAGGGCATGAGTTATCTGCACAGTTAAATTTTAGACGCTATGATGGTGATGAATATTCGCAGAATACCCTATCACAGGGTGGCGTAATAAACGATGGCACACGAACGACAGAGGTTGGGCCGTCTGACAGGTGGGAGTTGCGTTTAGATTATAGTAAGCCAGTTGGTGAAGAGGATGTGTTTGAAGCTGGTTTTCAGGGGCGAAAAGGCATTGGAGAGGATCAGACCAGCCGATATCTATGGAATATTGATGATCAGGATTTTGTGGAAGATGCAGGTAGTAAGAACGCTTCGGAGACGGTACGTGATATCTCGGCATTGTATTCTGTGTATAAGGGAAAAGTTTACGATTTTGGCTATCAAGTGGGTATGCGAGGAGAATACACGTATCGCAAAATTGCTTCAACAGGTGTAAATCAAACTTATACGATCGATCGTTGGGACTTTTTTCCGACAGTACATTTGTCGTATCAATTGCCTAAGGAGAATCAAGTGATGGCCAGTTATTCGCGTCGTATTGATCGCCCTCGTGGTTGGTATTTAGAACCTTTTGAAACTTGGGTGGACATGTTCAATGTAAGAACAGGTAACCCCGAATTGGATCCTGAATACATTGATGCTTTTGAGCTAGGGTACCTTAAGCAATGGGAAAAAAGTCAATTGTCGCTTGAAGGATACTACCGTGTTACACATGGTAAGGTAGAAGGTATAAAGAAGGCTCACCCTGATTACCCAGGCGTATTGATTCATACTTATGATAATGTTGGGACAGATTACTCAGTGGGCTTAGAGTTGATGTATAATAGGCCACTATTTAAGTGGTGGGAAATCAACATAATGGGAAATGTCTACGACTATAGAATTGAAAGCAATTATCCTGATGTGGACGACCAGTCTTCTTTTAATTGGAGTTCTCGGGTAAATAATTCATTTGTATTGAAAAAGAATTTAAAACTACAAGTTGATGGTAATTATGATAGCCCGACAGCTACCGCACAAGGTGAAACAGAAGGTAATTACTACATGAACGCTGCTGTAAGGATGGACTTTATGGACCGTAGGCTTTCTGCAGTTGTGCAGGCTAGAGATGTGTTTGGCACATCGCAACGGGTATCAATTACACGGGCACCTAATTTATATAATTATCAGAAAAGAACACGTCAAACGCCTATGGTGTCCTTTACTTTAAGCTACCGCTTAAATAATTTTATCCAAAAACGTGGTCGTAATGGCGGTGATAATGGTGGTGGAATGGAAGAGGGCTTTTGATACGCTTAAATATTATGTTTTAGTTTAACGAAAGAAGGAAGATCCGCCAGGGTCTTCCTTCTTGTATTTAAGTGCTTATTGTCTCTTTAAAAGTGGCTTTTGGCCGAAATCGACCTAAGGCTGCTGTGATGGAGTTGTCCTTGCCAGAAGGAAATCCCAGTCAAAAGCCATAACGAATATAATGTATTATTTTTGTATATTTATTCGAAATGGTATTTTTTTTTAAGTATTGTTCTATGGGCAAAAAACCGTACTTTCATCACCTATATTTTTATCTATGATAATCCAATACTTCAAAATTAAGGTTAAGAATGTGCTAGTGGTCTTTGTGATGTCATGCTTGCCATTGGTTAGTACAAGTTTATTTGCCCAAAGTCGAATGCCTAAAACCCAGTATGATGGACTGTTTAAAGAAGTTTATTACGTTAGTGAGGTAGATACAGCTATGCGCCATGGTATCTGTAAACTTTATTATAAGGGTAAAGTGATTGAGCGCGGGCGATACGCTAATAATTTGAGAGTTGGAAGGTGGCGTTATTTTAGTCTGAATGGCATATTTGAGTATGAATATAACTTTGATGCCAACGAATTGGTTGCCATAAGTGGTAAACCATATCAAGAGCTTAAAAAGCAGACACCTTGCCTCTATCAAGGCAGCCCACTGATACCTTACCTTTATTTGGTTACTAATTTAAGTTATCCATCTAAAGCCAAGGATAAAGATATCCAAGGTAAGGTTGTATTGGCCCTTAAGGTTAATGTCGAAGGGGAAGTATATGGCTTTTACCTGGCTGAAAAACTTCATCCTATAATTGATAAAGCGGTTATGGATGTGGCTAAAACGATACCCGATGATTGGGATTTTTTATGTGCTACGCGAATGGGGCAGCGCATACCAAGTGAGTATTTTATCACAATTGAGTTTGAATTGGAATAACTTAGCTAGACCAACTCCCTGTTACAGCACTTTGTCAAGTATTTCTTCAGTTCAGTAGAACTCTCAAATTCTAAGCCAATCTCTTTAGCTAAAGGGCTGTATTTTACCATTGTTTTATTGTCGCTCAAAACCAATATGCTTAATGATTGTACCTTAGGTATAGCCAGTAGCTTCTTCATTTCGCTATCACTTAAAGCCTCATTAAGTAATATTGCGGTTAAATTATGTGCTAAAGGTACATTTAAGAGCGCTGTAAAGTTAAACAGGGCCAGGTAGTTAATGTTAGCCATTGGCTTTGGTGTAGCCATTGGTTTATTAGAGTAAAAGACAAATGTTTTACACGTGCTGTTGGTATCCCTGTCTATGTTCTTTGTAGGCAATACAAAGTGAAAGTCAGAACCGACTTGTTCTGTTGACGAAACCCACAAAAACCCACCTAGTGCGTTAGCCAGATTCTTACATATGCTTAAGCCTAAGCCTGCACCACCAAAGTCTCGTGAATTATCATCACTCGCTTGCCTAAATTTGTGAAAGATGTTTGGTATTTTTTCTTGAGGAATGCCTATGCCTGTATCCGAAATAATAAACTCTAAGGTATTATCTAGTCGATACTGGTAGGATAGTGTGATGGAGCCGTTATATGTGAATTTTATGGCATTATCTACAAGGTGTGTTAGTACTTGCTTTATGCGTTTGTTGTCCGATATAATTGTTGGGGCATTTTTAAGACCAATCGGTTCATTGGTATTAAACTTTATGTTTGGTTTGTCAGCAAGTTGCTTTTGAATGTACTCGCTTAAATCTCTACAAATGGTATGAGGTTGCAGTTCATCATCAGACAGTTTGACAAGCCCCGATTCTATTTTAGAAAATTCCATGATGTCATTCAGTAAAGCCAGTAACTCGTTGGAGCTGGTTTTAACAATTTGGTGAAATTCCTTACGCTCTTCATGACTAATCAGTTCATCGCTCATCAGTTCAGTAAAGCCCATAATACTATTAAGCGGGGTACGTACCTCATGCGACATATTCGCTAAAAATGACGATTTGAGTCGGTCAGATTCTTCTGCCAGTACCTTTGCTTTAATAATTTCTTGTTCAACATGAATGCGTTCTGAAATGTCCTTAAATAAGAAGAAATATGCAGGTGCACCAAAGAAGTCTACAGGAATAATATTGAGTTCAACAGGTATTTCCTTTTGAGTAGAGGTCAGAATGTTAAAGGTATTATTCGAGTAGTGATCGAGACTAGTCGTATGCAGCCGATCAAGTAAATGATCTCTTTCTTTTTGTGGTATGTATGTACTTATTAAGTTGCGGTTTAATGTTGTTGTTT
>Ga0193951_1001122_pt1 | contig 12000 bp, 10 predicted proteins | sample BB_2_MG_FD_140370 | JGI IMG/M metagenome (GOLD analysis project Ga0193951, IMG submission 140370) | Microbial mat bacterial communities from the Broadkill River, Lewes, Delaware, United States - BB_2_MG | ecosystem: Environmental > Aquatic > Freshwater > River > Microbial mats | place: USA... | reverse complement strand
TTGACCTAAATGACTTAATAAGCCCGACAATAGTGCTTGATGTACTGTCACTAGACTACTAGGTAATGTTTTGTCTTGTTTTTTATCTGAGCTAGTTTCATTAATTGAAAACTGATAATCAACAGACGTTAATGATATTTTTTGTTCTTTTAAGGTTAACTTCAGCTGAGTGAAAATATCTTGCCACTCTCGTAACCTTACATAAGATAAATACTCGCGTTGACATAACTTCCTGAAGTGATTTTGTGATAAATCATTTTTTTGCTCATTCACGTACTGCCATAAATTAAGTAAACTAACAAAGTCTGAATTATGATCTTTAAAGCGATTATGTTTTTCATCAGCTGCTTGCTGTTTTTCGTGTGGTCGTTCTCGTGGGTCTTGAATACTTAACGCACTAACAATAATAAGCACTTGTTCAATACAACCCAGTTCAATTGCAGTTAACACCATTTTTGCAAGTCGTGGATCAATAGAGAATTTAGATAATAAACGTCCTGACTTAGTTAACTTAGTTCCTTTGTTTTTTTGTCCCTTTAATTTCTTCTCATCATGAGCGCTATTGTCTATAGCCGCTAATTCTTCTAATAATTTAACACCATCATTAATATTTCGATTATCTGGTGCTTCTACAAAAGGAAAGTCGCCAATTTCTCCTAAATCTAACGCTAACATTTGTAAAATAACGGTAGCTAAATTAGTACGTAATATTTCAGGATCGGTAAATTCAGGTCGACTTAAGTAATCTTCTTCACTATACAAGCGTATACAAATGCCTGATGATACACGACCACAACGACCTGAACGCTGATTAGCACTCGCTTGTGAAATAGGTTCAATAGGTAAACGTTGCACTTTAGTGCGGTAACTATAGCGAGAAATACGTGCAGTTCCCGGATCAATCACATATTTTATACCTGGCACAGTTAAACTCGTTTCAGCAACGTTAGTTGCTAGTACAATATTTCGCCCAGAATGTGGTTTAAAAATAAGATTTTGTTCACTAACCGTTAAACGAGAATAAAGGGGTAATATTTGAGTGTGCCGTAAATTAGCTTTATTTAAGGCTGCTGCTGTATCTCTAATTTCTCGCTCACCATTTAAGAAAATTAATATGTCGCCCAAACTATCAGAAGAAAGTTGTGAAAATTCATCTACGGCATTTAAAATTCCATTAATAACATCATTACCATCATTTGAATTTTCATCTTGTTCATTATCATCCGAGCGACTCTCATTTAATGGTCTATAACGCATTTCTACCGGATAAGTACGACCAGAAACCTCAATAATAGGGGCTGGTTTACCCTGTTTATCGGCAAAATGATTAGCAAAACGTTGTGGATCAATAGTCGCTGAAGTCACTATCACTTTTAAGTCAGGTCGCTTAATTAAAACTTGACGCAAATACCCTAATATAAAATCAATATTTAAGCTCCGCTCATGTGCTTCGTCAATAATAATAGTGTCATACTGACGCAGTAAGCGATCTCTTTGCATTTCAGCTAACAAAATACCATCGGTCATTAATTTTATATAACTGTGTTGGCTCACTTGATCGTTAAAGCGAACTTTATAACCTACTTGCTCACCAAGTTTAGTATTTAGTTCGTCAGCAATACGATTCGCAACTGTTCTGGCGGCTATACGTCTGGGCTGGGTATGACCAATCAAACCATCAATTCCTCGCCCTAATTCAAGACAAATTTTAGGTATTTGTGTGGTTTTCCCTGAGCCTGTTTCCCCTGCAATAATAACAACTTGGTTATCACGGATAGCTTGAGATATTTGTGCAGCATTATCGCTAATGGGTAAGCCTTCCGGATAAGTTATTTTAGGAAGGTTATTAATTTTATGTTGTTTTTCTTTAATTGACTTATCAATTGCTTGCACAGTTTTAGTAAACTGTTTAAGTTGCTGATCTACTTTTACTTTATCAGGATGTGATTCAAGTTGAGCAAATATTCTTTTATGGTTAATAAGTTGTTGCTTCAAGCGATAAAAATCTGACTTTTTCACTTGAGTTAACGCATCAAAAGACGATTGTATATTCGGAGATTTACTTAGGGAAATATTTGACGGCAAAATAGACTCAACTAATGTAACAAAACAAAATGTAGAAAAGTCTATTTTATCAGTTATACCTAAACTACTTCAAGCTGGAGTTTCAGGCGTAGTAGTAAACTTCAGTTATATCAAGAAGTGATTAGAAACAATAACAATAAATCGCAACAATTATTGAGCGGCCTGTACTTTACCATTTTTTAAATTTTCACGTAAAATTTTGTCTATAGAGCGTAAAACATCATTACGACAAATCGTTCCTAATAAGTGATTACTTTCATCAACAACAGGATAAACTTTTGGCTTGTTCTGAATCATTAAACGCCCTAATTCAATAACACTGTCATAGGGTTTCATTGATAAAACGTCTTTACGCATTAAATCTGAAACATTAATGATATGCGCGTTGTGATACATAGTTTCAAGCATTTTAGCAAGAACATCACTTTCAGATAAAAAGCCAATTAATTTACCATTATCATCAATAACAGGTCCACCTATTTGCTTTGTTTTTAAAAACCGTAATGATGCCTCTTCAACGCCCATATCAGCAGTAAAGGTAACAGGATAGTGGTTCATATATTCTTCTATTTTTAACGACTCCATCATAACCCCTTATACATTAAACAAAAATAATCATACATTTGCATTAGGATATCTCCCTAACTATTAATGTAGATAACTATTTTTAAAAACACCAATTTTTCATAGATTTATCTAAGTTTAATTGTGTAAAGGTTTATGCTTTAAAATAAGAGTCGCTAAAAAGTTGAAAAAGTATTAATACGAAAATTTATTATCTGCGTATAAAGTTGAGGCTTTCAACCAAATATCACCAACTTTACCATCTCCTATCGCAACACCATCAAGCTTAGTTACTGGCGCAATTTCTTTTGAAGAGCTAGTTATCCAAACTTCATCGGCAGCACGAACTTCATCTAGGGTTATAGTGCGCTCTTGAACAGTTAATGTTCCATCTTTAGTCAATATATCAATGATTAAACGACGAGTAACACCTGGTAAAATTTGGTTATCTTGAATCGGCGTAGCAATAATTCCATCTTTTACGATAAAAATATTTGATGCACTTGCTTCTGTTAATTCATTTTTGCTATTAAACAATAAAGTTTCTTGGCTACCAGCATCAAAACCATCTTGAAAATGTAAAACATTGCCTAGTAATGAAGTTGATTTTATATGACAACGTTTCCAACGAAGATCTTCAGTGCTTGTTAAAGCATACCCGTTACCTACAGTATCTAAAGACGGTATCTTAGGTACAGGGATTTCAAAAGCCATTGCAAATACAGTTGGAGATACGTTCGTAGGGAAAGCGTGAAAACGTTTAGTATCAGTACCACGGCTTACATGCAAATATAGCCCTAGAGGGCCACCACCATTACTACTTGATAACTTGTCACATAAGGCTAACCACTGACTATCATCCCAATTTAACTCAATGCCAATAGCCTTTAAGCCATCATTCATTCTATCTATATGGGCTTGAAAACCAACCATTTTGCCAAAGTATGATGGGATTACTTCATATATTCCATCACCAAATAAAAATCCACGATCTAAAGGGGAAATTTTGGCTTTTTCAATTGGCATATAATCGCCATTTAAAAATACTGTGCTCATTTTACTTTTCCTGATAATTTAAATTTACTATTTAATTTTTCTTAACTGGCAGTTGGATAACCAATTAAGGATCTAATTCTTGCGATTAAAGCAATCCCCTCTGAAGCAGGAAGACTGTCTTCGGTTATTTCATTTCTGCGTGTAACACCATCAACACTGCCTAACTTTGAAATATATTTCAGAATTTGCTCTGGGCAGGTTTCATTCAATAAATCTTTTTTAGACCAAAGGCTTAAAAAGACTAAAATACCATAAACGCCCCAATTTGATACATCACTTAATATCAATTCATCACACGTTGTCGCAGCAGGAACAATATCAAGTTTTGCTAATAGATCTTTCACGTTCCCCATGCCTATTTCATTACCACCATCACCAATAGCAATCGTAGGACAATTTGCTTCTGTCATAAAAAAATCAAAAGACGCTGATTTAGCGCTTATATCTTCACCACGCATATTATGGTAATTTCCATTTTCCGCAGCGCCAGGACATTCAATAGCGATGATAGCTTGAGGTTTATACTGTAAAAGTGCCGCTTTCGCTTCAGCTAAACCGGATTTTTTATCACCAACACTAATAACACATACGTTATAATCATCTTTGAGTGCATTAGCTAATGGGTTACCACACACTAAGATAGGAGTAGCACCTAAAAGAGCCAACGCTTTATATAAAATTAAAGCCCCTACAGGACCATCTGTTTCAAACGTATCTAAAACAGGAAATCCAGTACCTATAAGTACTGTCCCTGTGATATTGCTCAAAGATTTAGCCGCACGTAAACAATAACCGGAAGTAACTTGTTGTTGTAAATCCTTCATACCACGTAAATTACGCTCAACAAGCATACATTCAATTTGTTCACTAAGTGATGCTTCATTTTCTATATTCATGTTTCTTATACCAAGCTTGCTCTAATTTTAATCACAAACATTGAGTTTTTTACGATTAAAATAACTTAAATCTAAATGAAAACAGTTATGTGCCTGTTCCATACTAATAGGCTCAAAGCGAACTTTATCACCTTGTTTGAGTTGCCCTAATTTTGCAATGTCAATGGATATAACAGCGCCAATTTTAGGATAGCCACCAATCGTTTGTCGGTCATTCAACAACACAATTGGCTGACCATCTGCTGGGATTTGAATAGCCCCCTGACAAATACCTTCAGATAAAATGCCTTCAATATCCCCCGTAATTTTTTTACCGGTTAACCGATAACCCATTCGATCAAAACTTTTACTCACGGTATAGTCACTTGAGTAAAATAACCGTTGTTGAAACGATGAAAAGTTTTTTTGTTGATAGCTTGGTACTGTGCGTAACACCACATCATTGCAATACCTTGGTCTGAATTGCTCAGGTAACACTAAATTTGTTTTTCTTCGTTGACTGGCACAAGGTAAGATATTGTCTTTTTTAAGCTTGTCACCAACTAAACCACCAACACCTTCTCGACACACGGTTGCCGTACTACCAAAACTTTCTTTGATAGTAAAACCACCGGCAACAGCCAAATAACTTCGTATACCTTCGCTAGCAAACCCTAACTCAATAAGGTCGCCCGCTTTAATCGCGTAACTGCGCCATAAATCTTTGTTAGTATGATTAATTGACAGCGACATATTTGCACCAGTGACGGCAATAGTTGTATCAACTTGTGCAATAAGTGCTAAACCGCCAATACTAATTTCAATAGCCGTAGCATTTAATTCATTAGCACATAAGCGATTAGCCCATTGAAATGCCTGTAAATCTATTGGACCACCATTGGTTAATCCAATATTAAAAGAGCCAAAACGCCCAGCATCTTGAATAAGGCTTAGCATGCCTGGCTCTTTCACTAAAAAACCTGTAGAAAAACTCATGATAGTTTGCCAAATCCTTCCGGTAATTCACCACCTAATGATAAAAACTCATTCTTATCAATTGACTTAAACCTTACTTTATCACCAACTTTAATTGGCATGATTGGAGTTGCCGTGACATCAAACATATCGACTGGGCATAAACCGACTATATTCCAACCTCCTGGGGAGGTATTTGGATAAACAGCAGTTTGTTTGTCAGCAATAGCAACAGCTCCTTTGGGCACTTTATTTCTTGGGGTACTTAAACGTGGTGAAGCAATTCTTTCATCAACTTCACCTAAATAAGCAAACCCAGGCGCAAAGCCGATAGCATAAACGTGATAATCTTTAGCTTGATGAATTTCGATTACTTGCTCAACACTTAATTTGTTTCGCTGAGCAATAACGGTTAAATCCGGACCAGATTCTTCAGAGTAATATACTGGTAATTCAATAATAGAAGATTGCTCTACATCACTATCAGTTGCTGAATTATCATCTAAACGTCGTAATAAAGCTCTCAGTTTATTGCGTATCTTATGGTGGTCGGTATGAAGTATATTAAATACCACCAACATCGATGCATAAGATGGAATTAAGTCTACAATATCATCAGACAAGTCAACCTTCATTGCTTGACGAATCAATTGTTCAACTTGTTTTATTTTTGCCGACGTGTCATCGCTAACTTCATCAGAAAAATAAATAATTAACGCATTTTCACCTGCAATACTAATCGTTGGCATACTAAGCCCTTGTTCTTTTAACATTAACCAATGAGCTCCCGAATAGATTCAATCGCTTGTACGCCTTCAATATTGTCGCCATGAACACACAAGCTGTCGGCATTTAGAGTTAAAATGTTACCACTTACCGAGGTAACGCAACCTTGCTCTTTCAGTTGTTTCACTTGAGCAAGCATTTTTTCTTTATTATGAACAGCGCCAGGCTTAGTGCGAGCTAACAGTTTACCGTCATCGTCATAACAACGATCCGCAAAAGCTTCGCTCAATATATCAATATTATATTGTTTAGCCTCTGCTCTGTGTTCTTCAATTTTAGGTGTCGCTTGTAACATTAATTTTAGAGGACGATGATAACGACTTAATGCACATAAAATAGCATCTCTGACTTCTTTTTTTACCATCATGTCATTATATAAAGCACCGTGTGGCTTTACATATTCCAATTCAATCCCTATTGACTTAGCAACACCATCAATAGCTGCCACTTGATACATGACCAACGCTATCAATTCCTCAGTTGAGCAATTAATTGAACGTCGTCCAAAACCGACCAAGTCAGGGTATCCAGGATGTGCACCAACACTAACGTTATTTTCTTTTGCTAATGCTAATGTCTTTTGCATCACTAAAGGGTCACCCGCGTGAAAACCACAAGCAATATTAGCTTGATCGATATGCGGCATAACTTTCTCATCAAGCCCCATTGTCCAGCTGCCAAAACTTTCGCCTAAATCACAATTCAATTTCATTATTCTTCCTCATCTCGCTAGTATTTTTAGCAAAATTTATAACACTGCTAATGTTGAATTGGCAATATCGGTTACTAACATTTTACCCGGACTATGAGTTATGCAAAACGGAGGCTTTGTTTGCTCTAATACCAGCTGTGGTGTTACACCACAAGCCCAAAATACCGGCACTTCGTTTTCTTTAATAGTGACACTATCGCCATAATCAGGTTTATTAATATCATCAATACCAATCAGCTCAGGTTGACCAAAATGTATAGGTGCTCCATGAACCGATGGAAAACGGCTACATATTTGAATCGCTCTAATTGCATCCTTAGCTAACATTGGTCGCATACTTACTACTGTTTCACCGCTAAATCTTCCTGCAGTTTTGCAAGGTATATTAGTACGATACATAGGGACATTTTTATTTTCACTGATATTACGAATTTCAAGCCCATCAGCAATAAGTGCATCTTCAAAAGAAAAAGAGCATCCTAAAACAAAAGTGACTAAATCATTACGCCAAAGCTCTTTAATGTCTGTGAATTCTTGTTGAAATGTGCCATCAACAAATAAACGATAACCAGGGACATCAGAGCGGATATCAATATCTTTACCTAGTTCAGGTAAAAGAAAATCTCCTGCATTTTCTGACATACCAATTAATGGACAAGGCTTAGGATTAAATTGACAAAACTGTAAAAAGTCATTCGCCCAATCTTTTGGCAAAATAACAATATTTCCTTGTACACAACCTTGAGCAAAACCTGAGGTGTTTTCATTGAATTTATCATGACGAATTAATTGACGTAATTCATAAGCACTAAGCTGTGCCGAAGCAGGATCATTAATATTTATAGACATGGCTAACCACTTTATTGACGAAAAATAAGAAGAATATTTTATGGGGTAATATTATTACTAATAAATGAAAGAAATACTACGATAATCATGTCGACTTCAGATATATTTTTAAACATGATGAATTGCTAAAATAGCATCATTTACAGTGAATAGACATATTTGTGACATTTTACATATTCAACGCTATACTGACCTTCTAATAATAGAATATTCCTTAAGATATTTAATATGTTAAAACTATTTATTCCACTGATTAGCTTAAGTTGTTTTTTCGCTATGTCATATTCTTATGCACAGTCATTTGAAACCCTATTAGATAGGTGTTTAATTAAAACAATTAAAAAAACAGATAAAAATAAAACATTACAACAGATAGAAGATTTTTGTGAAAAAAAAATAGTAAAAGAGCAACTTGGTAGTGAAGAACTTGGTGCTATTTCTGAACGTATGATTAAAGAAAAAAAATCAGCGTTTGACCCCTATGTCATCACGCCACATAAAATGAATTATATTTTACCTGTAACGATAACAGATGGTATTAATAAAGCCGCCTATGCTGGATATTCAAATTGGGAAGAACAACTGCGGGATATTGAAACCAAGTTTCAACTAAGTATTAAAGTACCGTTAACCACCGGTAGTTTTTTAAATAGTGGAGATCAGCTTTTTTTTGGCTTTACTTTAGAGTCTTGGTGGCAATTATATACGCATAAAATTTCACGACCTTTTAGAGAAACTAACTACCAGCCAGAAATATTTTATTTTACACCTACCAGCTGGCACCCATTTAAAACCAACACAGCCATGATGATCGGTTTTGAACATCAGTCAAATGGTCGTTCTATGCTACTGTCAAGAAGTTGGAATAGAGTTTATGCTAACTTCCTTTTTGAAAAAAACAATCTCGCGGTATCATTTCGCACCTGGTATCGAATTCCCGAAGGTAGTCAAGCAACTACGGTTGATATAATTGGTGATGATAATCCTGATATTAATGAATATATGGGATATTTTGAATTAAGCACTGTGTATAAATGGAACAATAAATATGAAGCATCGATGAAATTACGAGAAAGTTTCGCTCATCACCATGGAGCCATAGAACTTGGTATCACTTTTCCTTTATGGGGAAAATTAAAAGGTTATGCTCAATACTTCAATGGTTATGGAGAAAGCTTAATTGATTATAATCATAGACAACAACGCTTAGGTATTGGCTTTGCTTTAACAGACATCTTATAGAATTTACCGTTTAAATATACATCACCTTTTTTGTCAACAATATAAAATCAAGTCAAAGAGATGTTGGATAATAAAAAATTTAGCTAATATTTATTATCCAAATCGCCTCAAGCACACAGTATTACAAGCGATAAAGCGTTAATAGTTTTCGCGCTGAATTTAAAGCAATGCTCGTGGTATACGAATAGCACATTTAAAAAGAAAAAGGATCACAACTATTCCTAACAGCCGATTATGGGCTAAATGTTGTCAACTTACATTCAACGCTACCACAGCTAAGGTGTAATTAATGTCATCCTTCATTGAACTATATTGCAAACCGTTAATGACTACTTATAGCACTTCACACATTGCAGACATAAGGAATTAGCTTCAATCCTTGCTTTAGAGTAGATATTGTATCTATGTCCTAGCTACTATGAGTGACTGTCTCTTATAAATTTCTTATAATTTTTTTTAAACTGCATCACCTTTGGCAACATAACAAGACTGTAGTATTACTCGTTTGTTATTAATTATTATTTTTATAGGTTTGAGTGAAAGAATTCAATAGTTTTACCTGTCTTATACCGCAAGTATGAGCGCTATTTATATAAAAAGTCTCATCTGTTTGATGTATTCAAATCTGTTGCATCTATTAAAAGCGTAAAATATAAATTATAAGAGGTAAATAATGGAATTCACGAATAAACGCACCATCCTAATTACAGCATCTTTATTGTTGGTATTGGCGATATCACAAACTATTTATTCTGCCCTTTACAGTGCAGAAATTAGTTTTTCAAGGCAGTTTTCATGGGGACTAGAAGCTCTAGTATTTACTTTACTTGCCGCCTTTGCAGGTTCTGCCATGGTTCAAGTAAAAAACTCTCAGCTAGGATGGTCAGCTATCGCGTTTAGCGCGGTACTTAACATAGTACAGGTGAGTATTGGCCTAACTTTGTTTTCAACGTTTGGAAAAGTAGCGGGTACTGTAGAAGGCGCACAACCTTTAATTGGTGGCGTGGTTTCTTTGTCATTCATGATTTACTACGCAGCTAAATTATTATTGGGATTAGCAGCACTTGTTTTTGGCCTGTCTTGTATGGCTAAAGGTGGCAAGGCGATAGGTACGCTTACGGCTTTGGCAGGTGTGGTTGCTATGTTTGCCAATGGTATTTTAATTACCTTTGGCCGTGATGGATTTCTTCCATCAGCTGTTGCTGGCGCTTCGGGCATGATCGCAACGTTACTTCTAGCAATATGTTTAATAGGCCTTTACCGTAAACAAGACTAAAGCTTAACACCTCACAAGTGATGCAGCATTTTTGAATAAAGTATAAACATCGGCGCATAGTAAACCGTTAATTCGCCGATGTTTTACGTTTGGATCATTGACCTATTACAATAACAATAAAGGATGGGTGTCCTATTTTATCATTGTTTTTTAAACGACTTAGCTGTTTATTTTTAAGTCGTCTTTCGCAGCCTTAATTAAAGCTTGATATGCTAATTTAGCAGCATAGGATTTATGATAAAGATACCTTTCAAATGAATCAGGATAACTATAATTAAATTGAGTAACTACACCTGTTTCGATATCTTTTTTAAAAGATTCCTTTAGGTTATCCTGTCGAATTTCTTCTGCCTTAAAGAAATCGTCTAATACTTCTATAACTTGAGTACTAAGAAATAAAACACCCTTTTTATTCACTAATGATTTCAACTGAGTTGTTAATTTTTTAACTGGTCCATTATATATTTCATTTGCTTGATCAAATAAGTAACTCTGTTCTTTATCAATTGCATCGAAATTATCTTCATGTGTATTGTATAGTGAAGGAATTTTATTTAGAAATTTTTCAGCTGATAAACAATGGTCTTGAATATCTAATAACATTTCAATCATAGGCAAGAAAAGTTCTTTTCTGAATTCCCACCTTTGTTGCTCTACCCAATTTTTTTGTTGAACTTCTTGTTTTATTAATTCAAATTCTGACTTTATTTTTTCTGTAAGTTGAGTTTGCTCTGACAAATGTGTCAATAGGGCTTGATGTTGCTCAGTTATGGCTTTAATTTCTGCCCGCTTCTTAAGGTATGCTCCAAAATAAGCACCTCCACCTGCAAACAATGAAGTAATAAAAATTGTCCATAAATTTAATTCAGGCATCGAACCTCCTCAAACAGATAACGAGATTGTAGAATTACTCGTTTTTTATTAATTACCCCGTAAAATAGAGGTAGTAAATGCATTACCTATACCGCATTAACACTCTACAGCGTGATACAGGGGCTAAAAAATTCGTCGTTTTGACTGAATTAGTTATTCTACAGCCTCACCGCCATTTTAAGTGGCAAATGATAGTTGGCTAAAATTGTGAACGGAGTGAAAACAGCCAACTGTTAATTTACTCTGCTTTAATGACTTGTATGTGTTTAATCTCTACCATTCTCAATATAGCTATCGCAATAGGACTCAGAAATATCTTGAGCCATAAGGATAACTTATACTTATTTCAATACCGTTGGGCACTGTTGACCCATTGGTAGTCGAGTGGCCCCGCCGTTATTGTACTCACAAAGCCTGTAACCATTAGTGATACTGCTATTCTTGAGCACCCCTAAAAAGTTTGAGCGACTGTCCTCATTAATTTTTTGAAAACTCTTGTTATGTGACTGTTAACCTGAACCACCTTTAACTAAAGGTCTCATAATCACTGTTTGAGATGATTGACATTCCCCACAACATATATTTAATACCAAACGGATTAATTAATCGACCAGTTTAGTCCAATCTCTAGTGCATAAACTTTTTACTCTTTCTATATCCCCTATGAAGTTGTTCCATGCCCTTGAACACTGTTCAACAATATCCTC
>Ga0193951_1001121_pt1 | contig 12007 bp, 9 predicted proteins | sample BB_2_MG_FD_140370 | JGI IMG/M metagenome (GOLD analysis project Ga0193951, IMG submission 140370) | Microbial mat bacterial communities from the Broadkill River, Lewes, Delaware, United States - BB_2_MG | ecosystem: Environmental > Aquatic > Freshwater > River > Microbial mats | place: USA... | reverse complement strand
TAAAGCTTTTGAAACTGTTGATATTGAAACTGATAATGCTTTTGCTATTTGTTTTATGGTTATCCTTTTATTCATTTCTTGATTGAATAGTTAGTTTTGTTGAAACACGTATAATCTCTTCTTTATTCATTTTCATTTTTCTGAATGCACCATTATTGTACATTTCAGCTTGATCTTTATAATGTTCACTGAATGGGTTTCCCGATTGTCCAGTTGGTAATATACTAATACTATTTTCAATATCCGAAAAATCTATAATTCTTCTTGTTGAAGGTCCCGCATTTACATTGTATAACCCTGAATTATTTAATTCATAACCTCTGTTATTAATTACTTCACGTGCACCATCTATAGGAAACGGACCAACATTAAAGTAATTTTTTAACGTAGCTACTGTTCCTAAAGGATGTTGATGCTCTAAGGTATGAACTTTTCCCCAATTCCATGCAATAATATCATTTCCAAGTTGATTTTCTAACAAATTTACTGCTTGAATAAGTGATTTTGATAAAATTTCCTTTTTATTTTCTTTAATGTCGGTTGTATTAATGTCATCCCACCAAATGGATTGATTCTTCTTTATTTGATGCGCAATTGCTCTTTTTGATAAATGCGTATTTAAAAATTGTTTAAATAAATCGTCACCTAATTCATCTTCAAAGGTATTTTTTAAATACAAATAGATCCATTTATTATAAATGGTTGGAGCAACAGCATCAACCGTATTATTTCCATCCCAAAGTTGAAGAATATCAATAGCTCTTTGTTCATTTTTGGTAAAAGAATTATAATTCATAATTGAAGTAAATTCTTTTATAACACTTGATGAAACTGAAGATTGAACATCGGTAATCATGTTGGCCATGGTTTTTTTTGTCCAGTTATTTTTTGGAGCCAATAGTTGGGTAATACGTTTAGCTCTATCTTCAGGTAAATAATAGCCTGGATATAAAATATTAGCAATGCTATCAGGTTGATTATTGGCTGAATAAACATAATTCCAACTCGGATTTTCAGACATTGGATTTAAACTGAAATCGAGATATTCAATTGGATCATCCTCTCCAGAAGCACCATTTAAAATAAACTTACTATTTACGTGAGGTTTGTGTTTGAATAATTTTCCCGCTGCCCACCAGGCAATATTTCCTTTTACATCACCATACATAATATTTAAGCCGGGAGCATGAATCATAGATGCCCCTTTTTTAACATCCTTCATTTTTGTTGCTCGTGAAATAGTGTACAAAGCTTCTAAGGTGTTAATTTCAAACTGTGTAAATACCCATGACATTGCAATTGGATCTGTTTGTGAAATAGCATCAACAACATCATTCATTATAGGGCCATGTCTAGAGTTTCTAACCTTGATAACTACATCTTCATCATCTTTTACTTTTATAGTTTTAGAAGTAGTAGTGTATTCTTTGTAACCTTTTGGTGTTTTATACTTATTAGAATCAGTAGGATGATTTTCTTCCTTATAAAAATCGATGTCATCATTTTCAAACATAGTTAAACCATAGGCATAATTTCTATTATGACCTAAAAGAGGAAAAGGAACGCCTGCTAAATGATATCCATATAGTTCATAATTTGGTGTAGAAATATGAGCCTCGTACCAAACGGATGGTTGGGAAAAACCAATATGAGGATCGTTGGCAAACAGTACATTTCCAGTTGTCGTTTTTTTCGCAGATACTACCCAACTATTACTTCCTATAAAAGGAGGTATAGGTGAACTTTTCATAATCTCATTTACACTTGTCACCATGTTAGAATAACTCTCAGTGGTTATAGGAGAATTTTTAATAAGAATTGTATTAGGATTTATATCTATACCTAATTCATTTAAATAATCATTTCCTAGCTTTTCTTTTACAACGCTTAAAAAAGGATCTGTTTTTTGTGCCATAGCAAAGCTGAAAGACATATAACCTAAAACATTATAAATGTCCTTAAGAACGTATTTTTCTTTCTCAATCCCTATTAAAGTAAATTCAATAGGTGTCGATCCATTTTCAATAAATTCATTTACTCCGTTTAAATAGGCAATTGCTAATTTATAAGATTCACTTGTTGTATCGATTTTCTTAATGGATTTTTCTGAAGCTTCATCAATACCTAAACTCACAAAAAACTGATCGTTTTTCAACATGTCTTTACCAAAAATTTCTGAAAGTCTACCAGGAGCTATTCTTCGCATAAGTTCCATTTGCCATAAACGATCTTGGGCATGAACATAGCCTAAGGTAGTTATTGCATCTAATTGATTTTTAGCATATATATGTGGGATACCGTAATCATCAAAATAAACGGTGGTTTCATTTTCAATTCCAGAAACTTTAACTGCTCCTTCATAATTTGGTTTTAAACTGCTAAAAATCATCCAACCACTTAAGGTAATTAAGACCAGTAAAATTACAAGTGATACGATTATTTTTTTGAACAATCTCATTAAGATTATTTGATTTTTTTAGTTATTCACAAAGGTAATATTTTAAATGATAATATTTTAATATGTAAAATATATTTGTCTAAATGTAAAATAAACTTTACATTTGAAAAAAATATTGAATAAATAGATAAGTTATGAGGTCGAGATTTTTAATATCCCATAAATACAAACCACTTGGGTGGGGATTGTTTTTAATAGGGTTAGGTTTTGGAATATTTTTATTGATTAATGATTTGGACTATTTTGATTGGCAGATTAAAGTATTTCCATTAATTGGAGAAACAGGATTTTTATCTCAAAATCCATCTTTAACTTGGAGTTCTAATAATATTACTGATGAAATTGTATCAGTAGTAATGATAGTTGGTGGAATTTTGGTCGCTTTTTCAAAAACAAAAGATGAAGATGAGTACATTTCTAAAATTCGAATGGAATCACTAATTTGGGCGACATATGTGAATTATTTCATCTTAATTCTAGCTATCCTATTTGTTTTTGATATGAGTTTTTTTACGGTATTAATTTTTAATATGTTTACCTTGCTTGTGTTTTTTATTGTTCGGTTTCATTATTTATTGTATAAATCTAGAAAGGTTAATGAATATGAAGAATAATATAAAAATAGAAAGAGCAAAACATAATATAACACAGGCCAAATTAGCTGAGTTAATAGAAGTAAGTAGGCAAACCGTAAATGCGATGGAACTAAATAAATACGTTCCATCGACAGTTTTGGCATTAAAAATTTCAAAAATTTTCAGTAAAAATGTAAATGAAATTTTCTTTTTAGAAGATAAGGATTAAATATACTTCTCTTTGATAATTTTAAAATGATGCATATGATGGCCCGCAATTATAAAACCTAATGCACGAACCGACATAATACTTCCATTTGCGGTACCAAGCATTAGTAACATTTCATTAGTAAAACTTTTAAACAATGAGATGCTTGCTTTTCTTAAATTGATAAATTCTTCAAGTAAATCTTTAAAATCTCTTTCATTTCCGTTAGAATTTCCTACATACCAATCTTCATCAAAACCTTGTAAGTCGGTTGGGTCATTTCTTGAAAATCTAAGTGCTCTATAGCTAAGAACACGTTCAGCATCAATAATATGCTGAATAAGTTCTTTAATAGTCCATTTTCCATCATCATACCTATATAATAACTTCTCTGATGGCAGATCTTTTAGTGTTGAAAGGGTTTCTTCTAAAGAAGAATTTAAAACGTCTAATAAATCTACCTCTCCTAAAGATTTGATATAGTTGCTATAAAAAAGAGCATATTCACTATCATTTAATTGTGTTGAGTTCATAATTAAGCCGAATTTCTACTCGCGTTTATATTTCCAAATAATGATCTGGTAACCATTTTTTCATAAATTTTTATCAATTCAGAATTAGGCTTTTCTTGTTTATTTAATTCTTGAATTTTAAGTAAAGCATATTGCTGAATGGTTAATAAAGGTAATACAATATTCTCACGTATATCAATAGATGCTTTTCCTACAGGGTTGTTTTGCATCAGAACATCATAACCAGAAAGTTTTAAAATCAACCTTTTTGATGTTTCATATTCATTGTAGATAATTTTCCAGAATTCCCCGTATTCTTCATCTTTGGCCATATATTCAGTTAAACCAAAAAATGATTTTGAAAGCGCCATCATACTATTTCCAATCAACGCTTTGAAGAAATCAGAACCTCTATAAAATTGTTGAAGCTTATCGAACTCACCATTGTCTTCATATTTTTTCAATGCTGTACCAACTCCATAAAAACCAGGAACGTTTTGTTTTAATTGACTCCAAGAACCTACAAAAGGAATAGCTCTTAAGTCAGCAAAATTTAATTCTTCAGATTTTGAACGCTTTGAAGGTCTACTTCCTATATTGGTTTTTCCATAATATTTTAAGGTGCTCATATGTTCTAGATACGGTAAGAACTTTGGATGATTCTTAAAATCTACATATGCTTTATAACTTGTTTGAGCCAAATCATTCATTATTTCTGAATCTTTTTTGGTCATAATATTATTGGCATTACTAAATAGTTCGTTAGATATACCAGCACTTAATAATTGTTCAATATTGTATTGAGAGGCGTCTTCAGCTCCAAAATTAGAGCTAATAGTTTGTCCTTGTACAGTTAATTGTATTTCTTTATTTTCAATTGTTGAACCTAATGATGCGTAGAATTGATGCGTTTTTCCACCGCCACGAGCAGGAGGACCACCTCTTCCATCAAAAAATATAACTTTAATTCCATATTCTCGTGAAACTTTAGTTAACTCTTCTTTAGCTTTAAAAATAGACCAGTTAGCCATTAAATACCCTCCATCTTTTGTTCCATCTGAAAAGCCAAGCATAATCGTTTGCTTTTTTCCTCTCTTCTCTAAATGATTCATGTACGCCTTATTAGAGTACAATTTCTCCATTACTTTATTAGCATTTGTTAAATCTGTAATAGTTTCAAAAAGTGGAATGATATCAACAGTTAAGTTATGTTTAAAACCGCACAAATTAAACATAGCAAATGTTTCCATAACATTTACAGCTGTTTGATTGTTACTTATAATATATCTGTTTGATCCGCGCTCTCCATTATTTTGTTGAATGGTTTTTAAAGCTTGTATTGACCCTAAAGTTTTAGAAACCATTTCTTCTTTGAAAATTGAAATATCTACGGTATCTGAAACCTTTCCTAAAATTTCTAACTGTTCATTTTCTGAAAGATCTAAGTAATTTTCAGGGAACGCTGTATTGCCATTTTCAAGTAATGTTGTTACAATCAGAGCAAATACATTGTGGTGTACTCGACTATCCTGTCTAATGTCCAATGTTGCAAAATGATACCCAAAAATATTTACTTTATTAATTAAATCATTAACTTCTGTAATGTATAAAGATTGATGTTTTGAAATTAAAATCTCTTTTATTTGTTGAAGTTTACTAATAAAATCCTCTAGAGGAATCATTTCGCTTGAATCGCTAGTCACACTGTTTTCAAAAAGAGTTGTTTCCAATTCAGAAATAAGCTGTTCCACTCCGTCAAAGGTTAATCGTCTTTTTAAAATTCGAACATCTTTATGATAACATTTAAGAACTGTTTGCTTTAGTTTTTTAGCAACATTAAGTGTAATTTCAGTAGTTACAAATGGATTTCCATCTCTATCTCCACCTGGCCAAAACCCAAGGTTAATAATATCATTACTGATTTGTTGTCCATCAAAAATATTATTTTGAATATAGTTGTAAGTATCAGAAATAGAATGGTAAAAAACATTTTCTAAATACCATATTAAACTTATAGCCTCATCAAAAGGAGAAGGTTTTTCGTGTTTAAAAAATGGAGTTTTTCCTAATTGTGCTAGTAATTGATTTATTAAAAGCAGATCGTTTTTTTCAATGGCCTCAGCTAAATCTGTAATTATTCCAAGAACTGGCCCAGGGTAAAATTGTGTTGGATGGGCTGTTAAAACCACTCGAACTTTAAAGTCTTCTAAGAATTTTTTTAAAGCCTCCTTTTTGTTCTCCTGAACAGCATTTTCTTTAGTGCTACGCATGGTACCAACTCCATCCATATTGTTTACAATAGGGAAAGAGGCATCTTCAATGGCATCAAATAATACAACTTGACGTTCAAGGTATTGTATAAATTTGAATAATAGATTAATTTTCTCTTTCTCTGTAGTATTCTGTTGGTAATTGTTAAAAAATGAATCAACAATTTCAGTAGGATTTTTTTTATTTGAAAACCCATTTTTGCAAACATCATGAAAAAGAGGTAAAAGAACACCTGTTTTAGATATAGCTGCAAATGGAAGTGTCATAAAAATACTGTTGTATATCTGGTATTTTGATAACACATTTTCGTTGAATCGAGTAAGCTTTGGTTGTTTATGCATATTTTTCAATTATAAAAGTGAAAATTACAAAAGCATCCTTAAAGATAATTGATTTAAAGATAAAAATAACGAAATCGATTTTTTTGTAATAAGGCTATTTCTTGCCTATTTCACGAACTTTATATAAATCGGAAACTTTAAAAAAGCTTTTTTGTAAAAGCTGATTCGAATATATTTTATTATATGAATCGTAAATATATTTAGAAGGTGTTTTACCTCCATATATTAGTGGAAAACTCAAATATCCTTCCTCAATACTTTTGATATCTAATAAAACAAATTTGTAGGAAGAGAAATTTAAATATTCATTAATTTTAGATTTACTGTTGAGGTTTAGAGGTTGAATACCTGTTTGGTAAATACTATTAGGAATAAACGAGTCTTCATTCTTTTCTTGACCTAGACATACAAAGGAAGAAAGCAGAAGTAATAATAATGAAATTTTAATTTTAGTATAAATCATATTACAAATTAGTATTTAATAAAATTACAATTTAAATTTTAAAATTGTTGAGGTTGAATTAGATACTTTATATCTGCCATCCAATCTTTTTCCAATAACCCAAACTATGTTAGTTCCAGAAGTTAAAATCCAAGTATTTTCTTTTTCTAAAAGCGACATTTTTTCATCTTTAAAATACTTGCTCAATTTCTTTTTACCATTTAAACCTATTGGAAAAAAGAAATCTCCCTTTTGCCATTTTCTAATTTTTAGCGGAAATTTTAATTTATTATAGTCAATTGAAATTGTGCTGTCATCATCAAAAAGCAGCTCATTTAAAATTTTATTTTGATCATTTTTATTATCAAAAGAGATGTCTATTTTTTCAATTGAGAGTTTTATTGGGTTTTCAATATAGGTCGTTGTATTATTAATTTCAAATGAATTGTTATCTCCTTCTTCTATTTCAGATAGCATTAAAAAATCTCTATCTTTTAATAGTCGATGTGTTTTACTAAAAACTTTCTTGCCACTTTGAGCATCGAGTAAATCATTAATGTCATCCCATTCAGTAAATCCATATTCATTTAACAAGTGAAATAAATAAACTTTAGGATTGCTTAATGATTTAAGAATCGTTATATTAAAATGTAAATTTCCATTTTGTTCACTAATAACTTTTTTAGAAATCGTATCAATTTGATCCGTTACTATTTGTTGAGTGCCTTTTAGATTCTCTATTGTATTTTGAAAAGTGTCTAATAAACCAGGATTTAATTCTTTTAAAACCGGAACAATTTTATGTCTTATTTTATTTCGAACATATTTTATTGAGGTATTCGTTTGATCTTCTCTCCATTCGATTTTATTTTTAGTAGCATAAACTAAAATATCGTTTCTATTAAACGGTAAAAAAGGTCTCACAACATTTCCATTTATTTCAGGAATACCTATCAATCCATCAATTCCAGTTCCTCTAGTTAAATTAATGAAGAAAGTCTCAATTACATCGTCTTTATGATGAGCCGTAAGAATATAATCTATGTCGTTCTCTTTACTTATTTTTTCAAACCAGTTATAGCGCAGTTCTCTTGCAGCCATTTGTGTTGAAAGACCATTTTCTAAAGCATAACTCTCTGTATCATATTTTATGGTGAAAGTTGGAATCTCCAGTTTTACTCCTAAATTTTTAACAAATTGTTCGTCTTTATTGCTTTCTTTACCTCGTAATGAAAAATTACAATGCGCTAATGAGATTGAATAGTTTAATTTATAAAATAAATGAGTTAATACTGTACTATCAATCCCTCCTGAGATTGCAATTAATATTTTTTTATTAGCTAAAAAAGGAAAATTTTTAGAAATATGTTTTTTTAAAATAGCTTTCATTGGTAATAAATATAACTATTTAGTATTTAATAATACTTGTTTCATTGCTTTTGCTTTTAATAAGCATTCTTCATATTCTTTTTCGGGAATTGATTGTGCTGTTATGGCACCTCCAACTGAATATGAAACATATTTTTTAGATGCATTATATAAAATACTTCTAATAATTACATTAAAATCAAAATTTCCTTTTGGAGTAAAATATCCAACTGCCCCAGAATATAAACCTCGTTTAGATTCTTCAAGCTCTTCAATAATTTTCATTGCTGAAATTTTTGGAGCCCCAGTCATACTTCCCATCGGAAAAGTATTTTTAATTATATCAACAGGATGTATTGTGTTATCAACCCTACATGAAATTGTGGAAATCAACTGATGCACTTGCTCAAAAGTATAAACTTTACAGAGCTCATCAACTTTTACTGAACCTTTTTTTGCAAATCTTGATAGGTCATTACGCACCAAATCTACAATCATAATATTTTCCGCTCGCTCTTTTGGATTTTGTTCCAGATCTTTAATAAGTATTTCGTCCTCTTTATTAGTTAAAGCTCTTTTCTGAGTACCTTTTATAGGTTGGGAAATAACCTGATTCTCTTCTTTTTTTATATAGCGTTCAGGTGAAGCAGAAAGCAAATATTTATCACTAAATTTTAAAAATGTTGCAAAAGGAGGTTTTGAAATTTCATTTAAACTTTTGTAAACTTCAACTGGATTGATCCTTGAATTTTCACTGTAAAATTCCTGGCAAAAATTGGCTTCATAAATATCTCCTTTGTGAATATGATTTAAGATAGATTCAATTTTATTGTAATATTCATCTTTATGAATTCGAAGTTTTATTTTTATGTTTTCTGTTGAAGGAGTATCTGAATAATTTTTTTGAATAGATTTTATTTGTTCTAAATCCTTATCTATTTCATTTTTATGCTTTAAAAGATATTTGACCTCAAGAGTATTTCCCTTTATTTTGAATATTTTTTTAGGTTGAAAAAAAAAGAGATCTGGAAAGTTCAATCCGTCAAAATTATTAGATTCTAAATTTTCAACATCATTTTTTAAATCATAACCTAAATAACCAAAAATATAGTCGTTAACGTTAGTTTGGTATTCTTTTAATTTTTTAAATGCCTGATTATAAATAGTTTCTATCATTGAGTTTACACCCAATGCCATAACAGCATCAAAACTAGAATGCTTTTGATAGTAAGAATTACTATCTAACCACAGAGTAGTTTCATACTGTTGTGACCATTGTAATAATTGAATTTTAAATTCAGAAATGTTTTCAATCTGAATTGTTTTGCTAAATCGTTGCATCATAACAAAAATAAAAAAGTCCCATAATAATGAGGGACTTTTTTAAGTAATAATATATTTTAATTTTAACTATGAATAGCTCTGTCATTTACAGCTAAACAAGCTTCTTTAATTGCTTCAGTAAAAGTAGGATGCGCATGAGACGATCTTGCAATATCTTCAGAAGAAGCTCTAAATTCCATTGCAATAACGGCTTCAGCAATCATATCAGCTGCTCTAGCTCCAATCATATGAACACCTAAAATTTCATCAGTTTTCGCATCAGCTAAAACTTTTACTTGCCCGTCTAAATCCATGCTTGCACGAGATCTACCTAAAGCTCTCATAGCAAATGAACCAGATTTATATTTAACACCAGCTTCTTTTAGCTGTTCTTCAGTTTTTCCAACGCAAGCAACTTCTGGCCACGTATAAACTACCCCAGGAATTAAGTTGTAATTAATATGTGGTTTTTGACCCGCAATGAACTCTGCAACCATGGTACCTTCTTCTTCAGCTTTATGAGCTAACATTGCGCCTTTAACCACATCTCCAATAGCATAAATATTAGAAACATTTGTTTGTAAATGCTCGTTAGTTTCAATTTGCCCTTGTTTAGAAGTTTGAATACCTAGGTTTTCTAACCCTAAACCTTCTGTATAAGGTTTTCTTCCAACTGAAATTAATGTGTAATCACCTTTAAATTCAACTGGAACTCCTTTTTTATTATCTGCAGTAACAATAACTTCATCACCTTTATTTTCAACAGAAGTTACTTTATGACTTGTATAAAATTTGATACCTTGTTTTTTTAAGGTTTTTTGTAATTCCTTTGAGAGCATTGAGTCCATACCCGGTGTAATGGTGGGCATAAATTCAATAACAGAAACATCTGCACCTAACCTTTTATAAACAGATCCAAGTTCAAGTCCAATAACACCACCGCCAATTACAATTAAATGTTTGGGGATTTCTTTTAAACTTAAGGCTTCGGTAGATGTAATAACTCGCTTTTTATCTAATTTAATAAATGGTAAGGTTGATGGTTTTGAACCTGTAGCTATTATTGTTTTTGAAGCCTCAATAGTTTCATTAGAACCATCTGTTTTTAGAATGTTAATATGAGTAGGATCAGAAAAACTTCCAACGCCTTGAAACATATCAATATTATTTTTGTCCATTAAATAATTAATCCCTCCGGAAGTTTGTGAAACTACCTCATTTTTACGAGCAATCATCTGTTCAAAATTGACTGTTAATCCTGAAACCTCAATACCATGAGTTGAAAAATGTTTTGTTGCATCATAATAATGATGTGATGAATCTAATAATGCCTTTGAAGGAATACAGCCCACATTTAGGCATGTTCCACCTAAAGTATTGTATTTTTCGATTATGGCTGTTTTCAATCCTAGTTGAGCGCATCTAATTGCAGCAACGTATCCTCCAGGTCCTGAGCCAATAACGGCTACATCATATTTACTCATAATTTATATGTAAAGTTGAGTAGCAAAAATAGAATTTTTATCGATTTTTAAAGGGTTTAGGTTACATTTTTTTTGAAAAAGTGTAGTGCTAAGGGATGAATGAGGAGGTGTTAAGAGATGGTATTCAGTAGGTTGCAAAGATCTATGATATTTATCATCTTTTTTAACTATTAGAATATTAATAATACCTTACCATTTAATTGCAATCCTTTTCCATTTGTTAATTATTTAGGTAATTTTTAATAATTATTAGATTTTGTTTAAAAGGAGTTGTAAATTTGTTATAGAATTGAAATATGTCCCCCCACAAAATTTCAAGAATGTATGTACTCCAAAGAATTAAATGAATACTTTTAAAAAGTATTGCATATAGTTTTGTGTATATATCGAGTTAATGCCCCACAAATTAAAATTAATACCCCACATTTTTAAATGAGACTTAAGGTTGGTTTCAGTTTAAAAGAATAGCCCCATAAAGAAAAATTGTAAAGTCTATTGAGTAGGCGAAAATTAAATATTTAAAAGTATTAGTAATTGTAACTCTTTAAAAAAAGAGAAATACAATACTGTGTTTAATCTATATAGGAAAATTATGAAAAAAAATTACTCTTTTCGAAACATTTGGAAAATTAGGGTTTTCAATAAAAATGTAATCGGTTTATTCTTAATTTTATTTTTCACAAACGTTGTTTTGGGTCAAGCAATTTATCCAACTTTCAATAATTCTCAAGGTCCTTCAGGAGTTAATTTAATGGATACTGGAATTATTAACAAGCCATATAGATATTCAAATGTAGCAACATTGAATGGTGAAAGTATTGATGCAATTGTTACTATAGTAAGAGAATACAATGCCAAAGCAGTAGATGTTGATAATCCATCCAATGGTGGTGGAGGGCTAGATTTTAGATTTCAACCAGTAATTTCTATATATGCAAATGGAGGCTATGTTGAGTGGGCAATTAAATTTGTAAAACACAATACAAATAATGCTATAACTGACTTGAATAGTTTTAGTATGGAAG
>Ga0193951_1001119_pt1 | contig 12020 bp, 12 predicted proteins | sample BB_2_MG_FD_140370 | JGI IMG/M metagenome (GOLD analysis project Ga0193951, IMG submission 140370) | Microbial mat bacterial communities from the Broadkill River, Lewes, Delaware, United States - BB_2_MG | ecosystem: Environmental > Aquatic > Freshwater > River > Microbial mats | place: USA... | reverse complement strand
ATGGCAATTTTCACAATGCAAACTTAACTAATTGCTTTTAGAATTGAATTAATTTAATCAGAAATATAATGGGGGATATTTTCCAAAAAAACATACTGCTCTTTTTCAACATCCATAAAACAAAAATAATGGTTTAAACCATTGCTTACAATCAAGTAATTAGCTGCTAATTTTAAATTGTATCGAGCAATTTGATCAAATGAATTTTGATTAATTTTAACTGACGGAGCTTTGCATTCAACAATAATATTAGGAGTTCCTTTAGAGGTAAAAACTAAAATATCGGTTCTTTTGGTTAGTTTATTTATGATTAGTTTTTTTTCAACAGCGATTAATGAAATAGGATAGTTTTTATCATTAATTAAATAATGAATGATATGTTGTCTAACCCATTCTTCAGGTGTAAGACTCACATATTTTTTTCGAACAATATCATAAATAAAAAGCTTATTTTCCCTACTTTTGATTTTGAACTTATATGTGGGTAAATTTAATGCCTGCATATCGCAAAAATGCTAATTTTTTTTGATTAATGAGTGATGTCACTAAAATAGTTTCAGATATAAAAAGTGGAAATATAAAGCCTATTTATTTTTTAATGGGTGAAGAACCTTATTATATTGATAAAATTTCAGAATATATTGAAGAAAATATTCTTTCTGAAGAAGAGAAGGGATTTAATCAAATGGTTTTGTATGGAAGAGATGTTAGTATTGATGATATAGTTGACAACGCAAAGCGCTTTCCAATGATGGCTGATAAACAGGTGGTAATTATTAAAGAAGCTCAAGATTTATCAAGAACTATAGAAAATTTAACATTGTATGCTAGCAATCCGCAACCATCTACTGTATTGGTAATTTGTTATAAATATAAAAAATTAGACAAGCGAAAAGCTTTGTATAAAGCTATTCAAAAAGTAGGGTTAGTGTATGAGAGTAAAAAATTATATGAAAATCAGGTAGCTGATTGGATAAGAAGGGTTTTAGCAGGTAAAAATTATAAAATTGATACCAAAGCTACATTAATGTTAGTGGAATTTTTAGGAACCGATTTAAGTAAAATTAGCAATGAACTAGATAAATTAATGGTAGTATTACCTAAAACATCTACCATTTCACCTAAAGATATTGAAGTAAATATAGGAATAAGTAAAGATTATAATAATTTTGAATTGCGTAAAGCTATTGGTGAAAAAAATATTGTAAAAGCTAATGAGATTATTAATTATTTTGGTCAAAATCAAAAAGCAAACCCTTTAGTTGTTACTATTTCTTTATTAAATAGTTTATTTACTCAATTATTGATTTACCATAGTTTAAAGGATAAGTCAAAAAATAGCATTGCAAAATCTTTAAAAATTAGTCCTTTTTTTGTTTCGGACTATTCCATAGCAGCTAAAAATTATCCAATGCGCAAGGTGTCACAAGTAATTTCATTACTTCGTGAATCAGATGTTAAAAGTAAAGGTGTTGGTGCCAATGCACTTCCTGCAAGAGATATTTTAAAAGAATTATTATTTAAAATTATGCACTAATAAAGTGCTAAAAATTTATTTATCAACAGCAATTCTTTGTTCTCTATTTGCAATTTCCCATGCAGTATAAAAAACCAACTGCGCTCGTTTGGCTAATAATTGGTAATTAATTTTATCAGGTGTGTCTGAAGGTTTATGATAATCTTGATGAGTACCATTAAAATAAAAGATAATAGGAATGTTATTTTTAGCAAAATTATAATGATCAGATCTATAATAAAAACGATTAGGATCATTTTCATCGTTGTATTTATAGTCTAATTTAATTTTAGTAAACTTTTCATTCATAGCTTCTGAAAGCTCGTGTAATTCTGAACTTAGCTTATCTGAACCAATTAAATAAATATAGTTTGGATTTGCTTCATGAGCTTCATCTACACGACCAATCATATCAATATTTAAATTGGCAACTGTATTAGCTAAAGGAAATATTGGAAAATTGGTATAAAATTTAGATCCTAATAAGCCTTTTTCTTCTCCAGTCACATGTAAAAAAAGTATTGATCTTTTAGGACCATGGCCATTTTCTACAGCTTTTTGAAACGCTTGGGCAATTTCTAAAATAGCTACTGTACCAGAACCATCATCATCAGCACCGTTATAAATTTCTCCATCTTTCATACCAATATGATCAAAATGTGCTGAAATAACTATAATTTCTTCTGGTTTTTCAGAACCTTCAATAAATGCAACAACATTTTCAGAAGGCTTTAAATTTGGCCTTAAATATTCCGTAGGAATATCTTGGAAATAATCATCATCGCCCAGCGGAGAGGCAATATTGTTACTGATATAGAAATTTTTTAGGTATTCAGCAGCTTTTTTTTGTCCAGCCTCACCTGTATTTCTTCCTTCAAATTCATCTGAAGCAATTATATATAGGTGATCTTTTAAATTTTCTAGGCTAATGGTAGCTGCAAATTCCATTGCAGTTTTACCGGTTACTTCATGATTTTCAGTAATATGATTGTTTACTTTACAACTAATAAGTAAACATAAGACAATTATAAATGATAATATTTTTTTCATTTTTAGTGATTGAAATTTGTCAAATATATTAAAATTATTAAGAGTTGGAAATTGTAAATTGTTTTAAGGTTTTATTGAAAGAAATTAATTTAGAATCAAAAAGGAGGTCTAGTGCATTTTTTTCTATTAGCTCATCGGTTTTTCCACTGATAAATTTTGAAGGAGACATCAACCAAAGTTCATCTGCTAATTGAAGCGCTAGATTTGTTTCGTGAGTAGATATAATGATTGTTTTGTTAAATTCTGAGGCTAAGTTTTTAAGTAATGAAAAGGTGTTTATGGTATGATGTATATCTAAATGAGCAGTTGGTTCATCTAATACAATAATAGGTGTATTTTGTGCCAAAGCTCTAGCAATTAATACTCTTTGTAATTGTCCATCACTTAATTCGTAACATTTAGAATTCATTAAGTGTTTGGTATTTGTTTTTTCAAAAGCTGTATAAATTATTTGTAGATCTTCACTGGTTAAATAACCAATCCAATTAGTAAATGGTTGACGTCCTAAAGCAACCAATTCAAATACTGTTAAGCTACTATCTGGAAGGCGCTCGGTTAAAACTAAACTTAGTGTTTTTGCTAACTCATTATTGGATAATAAATTTAAATTCACATTATTGATAAAAATTTCTCCCTTTAAAGCAGGTTGTACTTTTGTTAATGTTCTTAAAAATGTAGATTTTCCTATACCATTTTTGCCTAGTAAACACACCATATTACCTGTTTGTAGTTGAATGTTTAAATTTGAAGAAATAGTAATGGTTTTCTTTTTGGAAGAATAACCAATACTTAAATTATCAATTTTTATAATATGTTTTGCTTGGTCTTTCATTAATAATAAATCTTACGTTTTCTAACTAATAGCCATATAATGATTGGTGCCCCAAATAATGAAGTAATTGCATTTATAGGTAATGTAAATTCACTTGTTGGCAATTGAGCAATACTATCACAAATTAACATTATAATAGCACCACTTATAGCAACAGCTGGTAATAAAATTTTATGATTTGAAGTGTTAAAAAGTAGTTTTGTTAAATGTGGAACGGCCAAGCCAATAAAAGCAATTGGGCCAGAAAAAGCAGTAATTACACCAGTTAACAAACTAGTAGCTATTAAAATTAAATTTCTTGTTTTTTTAACATTAACTCCCATACTTTTAGCATAGTTTTCACCTAAAAGTAGGCTGTTTAAAGGTTTAATGATAAATACAACCAATAAAATTCCTATTAAAAAAGTAGTAAGTAACACAGTTATTTCTTTCCAACTTAAATTACCAAGGCTACCAAAACTCCAAAACATATATTGTTGTAATTGACTGGCACTACTAAAATAAGCTAAAATACTAATAACGGATGCTGTTAAACTTCCAAACATTAAACCAATAATTAAAATAGACATGGTGTTTCTAACTTTAATAGCAGCCAACATAACTGCAGAAAGAACCAAGAAAGCCCCTAAGCTAGCAGCTATTGCAAGCCCAAAATTTGTAAATGCATAACTTGATAATGTTGCCCCAAAAAAAGAAGCTCCTAAAATTAAAATGGCAACGCCTAAACTAGCTCCTGAACTTATTCCTAACACAAAAGGTCCGGCCAATGGATTTCTAAATAAAGTTTGCATTAATAAACCACTAATAGATAAACCTGATCCAACAATAATAGCTGTTATTGCTTTAGGAATTCTATAACTTAATACAATAGAGCGCCAAGAATCTTTTTCAACATCACCATTTATAATTGATAAAAATATTTGTTTTAATGGAATATATACAGATCCCAAACTAATGTTTACAAAGCAAATAAGTGCCAATGCAAAAAATAAGATAAGAAATGTGTTTTTATATGATTTTAAAGGACTTACCAAGTAGATTTATTTAAAAAGTTAACTAATTTTTGAATGGCTTTTCCTCGGTGACTTATTTTTCCTTTTTCTATCAATTCCATTTCTGCAAACGATTTATCAAAGCCATCAGGTAAGAAAATAGGATCGTAGCCAAAACCGCTATTTCCTTGTTTATGTTCTAAAATTTGACCTTTGCAAATGCCTTCAAATATAAATTGTTTTTGATTAATATTTAAAGCTATTGCTGTTCTAAATTGAGCTCTTCTATTTAAATTATCACCAAGATTGTTTAATAGCTTATTCATATTGGCCTCAGCATTATTATCTATACCTGCATAACGAGCAGAATAAACTCCTGGTTGGTTATTTAAAGCTTCTACTTCTAAACCAGTATCGTCCGCAAAGCAATTTAAACCAAATTTATGAGTTATATAGTTGGCTTTTAAGATTGCGTTTCCCTCTAAAGTTTCTGCTGTCTCAGGTATTTCATCAAAACAATTGATGTCAGCCAAACTAACTATTTCAAAGTTAGTTAACATTGCCTGTACTTCTTTAAGTTTATTTTTATTATTAGTGGCAAAAACCAATTTTAATTTATTCATGATGATAAGGTTCATTTTTTAAAATCGTAAAGGCTCTATAAATTTGTTCAACTATAAACAAGCGAATCATTTGATGCGAAAAAGTCATTTTTGATAATGAAATTTTTCCTTGTGATTTTTTATAAACCTCTTCAGAAAATCCATAAGGACCTCCAATTACCAAAACCAATTGTTTAATTCCTGCATTCATTTTTTTTTGAAGATATTCTGAAAAAGTAACTGATCTGAATTCTTTTCCTTTTTCATCTAACAAAATTAAGACATCGGTTGGATTTAATTTTTTTAAAATGAAGTCTCCTTCCTTTTCTTTTTGTTGAGTTTCACTTAAGTTTTTAACTTTTTTTAAATCTGGAATAATTTCAATTTCAAAATTTACATAATGTTTTAACCTATTTTGATAAGTTTCAATTAGTGTTTGTAAATTTTTATCATCGGTTTTACCAATGGCCAATAACTTAATTTTCATTTGGCAAATATAAAAAGAAATAAAGCTTTAATTTTTGAAAATAAAAAAGTTATTTTTGTTTGAAAATACTGGTTAAAATGATAAGTAACGAACAATTTGAAAAAGAGTTAGATATAATAATTTCCAATGCTATTAGAGAAGATGTTGGAGAAGGAGATCATAGTTCTTTAGCATGCATTCCTGTTGAAACCAAAGGAAAAGCACAACTTTTAGTAAAAGAAGATGGAATTATTGCAGGTGTAGAAATGGCCAAAAGAATTTTTAAGTATGTAGATCCATCATTGAAACTTGAAATTCTTATTAATGATGGAGAATTTGTAACATATGGAGACATTGTTTTTTATGTAGAAGGGAGTTCTCAAGCTATTTTAAAAGCAGAGCGGTTGGTGCTAAATGTAATGCAGCGAATGAGCGCAATTGCTACCAAAACAAATAAATTTGCTAATTTATTAGAGGGCACAGCAACTAAAGTTTTAGATACTCGCAAAACTACTCCAGGAATTAGAGCTATTGAAAAATGGGCTGTAAAAATAGGTGGTGGAGAAAACCATAGATTTGCTTTGTATGATATGATTATGTTAAAAGATAATCATATAGATTTTTGTGGAGGTGTTACAAAAGCAATTGATCAAACACAGCAATACCTAAAAGATAATAATTTAGAGTTAAAAATTATAGTTGAAGCTAGAAGTTTGAATGAAATTAAAGAAATTTTAGATGTAGGCGGAGTGTATAGAATTTTAATTGATAATTTTAATTATGAAGATACTAAAAAAGCAGTTCATCTTATTGGAAATCAATGTCAAACAGAGTCTTCGGGAGGTATAAATTTAGAAACTGCCAGAAAATATGCGGAATGCGGTGTAAATTATATTTCGTCTGGAGCATTAACACACTCTGTATATAATATGGATTTAAGTTTAAAAGCTATTAATATTAACTAAATAGTAAAAAAAAATATATGCGAATTATTTTTTATTCCCTCACGATATTTATTATATTTTATCAAAAAGCCAATGCTCAGGTAAACAAAAAGTTACCTGAATTCTCAAAAGCTGGATTTTATGAAGTACCTAAAAGTGGACGTGATGTTTTTGATTTTAATGTAGGGTGGAGGTTTTATAAAGGTTCTATTGAAAATACTGAGTTAAAAGATTTTGATGATTCTAAATGGGATATTGTTAATACACCTCATGGTATAGAATTACTTTCAACTCAAGCGAGTGGATCCAATAACTATCAAGGTGAAGTTTGGTATAGAAAACATTTTAAAATTCCTGAAAATATAGAAAACAAAAGACTTACTATTTATTTTGAAGCTATAATGGGAAAATGCAAAGTTTGGTTAAATGGAGAACTATTAAAAAGTCATTATGGTGGTTTTCTTCCTTTCAATGTAGATATTTCAAATAAAATTATTAAGGGAGAAGATAATATTATTACTGTTTGGGCAGATAATAGTGATGATATTACTTATCCACCTGGAAAATCTCAAAAACAACTAGATTTTTCATATTTTGGTGGTATTTACCGAGATGTTTGGTTAGTAGCAACTAACAATATTTATATTACAAATTCTAACCGAGTGGATAAAATTGCAGGAGGAGGAACATTTATTCATTATGAAAATTTATCTGAAAAGAATGTAGATGTAGTTGTTCAAATAGATGTTGCTAATGGCAATTCTTTAAATCAGAAAGTTACTATCCAATATATTTTAAAAAATTTTGATGGTACTTTTGTTTCTAAAAATGAAAAGGTAGCAAACATTTCTGCAAAATCATCAAAACAAATCAACTATACCTTTAAGGTTGATAAACCTAAACTATGGTCACCTAAAAACCCTAATTTATATAATCTAGAATTACGTGTTTTAAAAAATAACAAGACTATTGACGGTGTTAGACATAAAATTGGAATTAGAAAAATAGAATTTAAAGGAAAAGATGGACTTTATCTAAATAACAAACCTTATCAAGGAAAACTTATAGGGGTTAACAGACATCAAGATTTTGCGTATGTAGGAAATGCTCTTCCAAATTCAGGACAATGGAGAGATGCTGTTATCTTAAAAGAAGCAGGTTGTGAAATTGTACGTGCAGCTCATTATCCAGCAGATCCAGCCTTTATGGACGCTTGTGATGAGTTAGGATTGTTTTTTATTGTTGCGACTCCTGGATGGCAATTTTGGAATAATAAAGATGCTTCATTCGAAAAATATGTTTATAAAGATATTAGAAACATGGTACGTAGAGATAGAAACTACGCTTCAGTACTTTTATGGGAACCTATTTTAAACGAAACCAATTATCCAGATTATTTCGCTAAAAAGGTACATGATATTGTTCATGAAGAATATCCATTTTCAGGTGCATATACGGTTTGTGATGTACATGCTAAAGGGCAACAATATTTTGATGTAATATACTCTCACCCATACAAAGGGATGTTTTACAATAATCCTGTTAAAAATACCATCGAGAATCAAAAAAAGTTTCAGTTTGAATACGATAAAGAGGAACGTTCGGTATTTACTAGAGAGTGGGGAGACTCTGTTGATGATTGGAATTCTCATAATTCACCTAGCAGAGCTGCTCGAAGTTGGGGTGAACATGCTCAATTAATTCAGGCTCAGCACTATGCACAACCATCATTTGTTTATACCTCTTGGGAATCATTATATAATACACCAGCACAACATGTTGGAGGTGCATTATGGCATTCTTTTGATCACCAAAGAGGTTATCATCCAGATCCATTTTATGGTGGAATTACAGATGTTTTTCGTCAGCCAAAATATTCCTATCAAATATTTAAAAGTCAACGTACTCCTAAAGAGAGTGAACCTATGATTTACATTGCTAATGAAATGACTCCGTTTTCTCCTTCTGATGTAAACGTTTTAACAAATTGTGATGAAGTTCGCTTAATTATGTATGAAAAGGATACACTAATACTAAAGCAAGACAGGAGTCGATTTAAGATGCCAAGTCCTATTGTAGTTTTTAAAGACGTATTTGACTTTATAGATATTAAAGCTTTGCATCGTCAAAATAAAAAACAAAAAGCAAATATTGTAGCCGAAGGGTTAATTGATGGAAAAGTTGTTGTAAGGGAAAGGAAATGGGCAGCATTAAGAACCTCTCAAATAAAACTAGAGTTAGCAGATAAAAACATTCCACTGGTAGCTAATGGATCTGATATGGTAACTATAATAGCATCTATTGTTGATGAAAATGGAACTGTAAAACGTTTAAATAATGATGTAATAAAATTTGAGATAAAAGGGGAAGGAAACATTGTAGGCGATTCTAAGATTATGGCTAATCCTATAAAAGTAGCATGGGGAACAGCACCAGCTATTATCAAATCTACAACAAAGCCTGGTGTAATTACCGTAAAAGCTTCTATTTTAAAAGAAGGAGCACACACTCCTAGTTATGGAGAACTAACTTTTACAAGTATACCTTCAGTAACTCCATTGTTGTACAGTGATATTTCCAATAACAAAATGAGTAATATTAATAATGTAAGTAGTAATAATAAAGAAGACGAAGAAGTAGAAAAAAACCTAAAAAAAAGAATTCTAGAGCTGGAAAAAGAAATTAATAATTTAAAACTTAAAGAAGTTGAGAAGCAACAACTAGAATTTGAAGGGATAAGGAAACAAAAATAAATTTATTTAATATATCAAACAGATAATATTTTTATAAATGATAGGATAATCTCAACATAAAATATACTGCTAGTTAATGAATATTTTTTTACTTATCTAATACTTATTTACAATTAATTAGTTTGAAAATTTAAATTTTTAATGCATCAAAATGACTAAAGAAATAGAAAAAAACCTTTCTAAAATTCCTATAGTAAATTGGATTGTAAAGCTTGGAAAACAAGTTAGAATTCCTGGTTTGCAAGGGATGTCGTTGTATGATGTTATTGAAATGTATATTATTGGTATCGTTAAAGGAGCTTTAACTTCTAGGGCTGGAGGTATAGCATTTAGCTTTTTTATGGCATTGTTCCCTTTTATTCTATTTATCCTTACATTAATACCTTATGTACCCATTGAAGGATTTCAAGAAGATTTTTTATTAATTATTGAACAGTTATTACCACCCAACACAGCAGAAACTGTTCATGAAGTTATTGAAGATATTGCCAATAACAGATATGGAGGGTTACTTTCTTTTGGGTTTGTAGCATCAATTTTTTTAATGGCAAATGGTGTAAATGCAATTTTAGGGGGATTTGAATATTCGTATCATGTCACTAAAATGAGAAATATATTAAGGCAATATATTATTTCAATGGGAATGGCAATTTTACTAGCATTTATTTTGGTATTGACGGTTGCAATAACCCTGTATTTTGAAATTGGAATTGCGAGTTTAAAAGATAAAGGCTGGCTAGCAGATGATGTATTTTGGATTGAAAAAGGACAATTCTTATTTTTTGTATTATTAATTTTTGTCTCTGTATCATTTTTATACAAATATGGAACTAAAGAAGTAAAATACCATTCATTTTTTACACCTGGTTCCATTTTAACCACCCTACTAACACTCTTAATGTTTAAATTGTTTTCAATTTATGTGTTAAAATTCGCAACCTATAATAAATTGTATGGTTCTATAGGTACGCTTTTAGTATTAATGTTGTTTGTTTGGTTAAACTCAATAATCCTATTACTTGGATTTGAATTAAATGCCAGTATTAGTCGATTAAAAAGATTACATTTAAGATATAATAAAGAATAAAATGAAAGCAGTAGCTATGATTCCGGCTCGTTATGAAGCAAGTAGATTTCCTGGTAAATTAATGAAAGATTTAGCTGGTAAATCGGTTATTTTAAGAACTTATGAAGCCACCAAACAATCAAATTTATTTGATGAAGTTTATGTAGTTACAGATAGTGATATTATTTATAATGAAATAATTTCTAATAGCGGAAAAGCAATAAAAAGTAAGAAAGAACACGAGTCAGGCAGTGATAGAATTGCTGAAGCAATAGAAAATTTAGAGGTTGATATTGTTGTAAATGTTCAAGGAGACGAGCCCTTTACGCAAACCGAGCCACTTCAAAAATTATTACAAGTTTTTAAAAATGACTTAGCTAAAAAAGTTGATGTAGCCTCATTAATGTTCAAAATGAATGATTTGGAAGAAATCAATAATCCAAACAATGTAAAAGTAGTATGTGATGAACATAATTTTGCAATGTATTTTTCACGTGCTCCTATTCCTTTTACAAGAGATAAAACCAAAGCAAACTATTTTAAACATATTGGAATTTACGCATTTACCAAACAAGCATTATTAAAATTTACTACCTTACCAATTAACCAATTAGAAGCTGCAGAAAAATTAGAAAATCTTCGTTTTTTAGCTAATGGATTAAAAGTTAAAATGGTTGAAACCTCCAAGGTTGCCATTGGTATTGATACTCCTGAAGATTTAGAAAAAGCTAACGCTATTTATAAAGAGATGAACAAATTTAAAAAACCATAAAAATTACTTTATGAGCTACGCTAATAAACAACCAAAAGACTTTATTAAATCGCTACAACTTATTCATTTTGCATTATTTTTAGGGGTGCTAATTTTTGCAATTTATGTGGTGTATACTGCCAAAGACCAACTATTTTTTTCATATACAACCAATAAAGCATTTTTATATTTAGCAATTATTATTTCCTTTATTGGAAACATAGCAAGTAAATCTTTATACTCAAAGCTGATAAAACAAATTTCTAAAGAAGCTAGTTTAACTCAAAAAGCAATAAAATATAGTACAGCTCATGTGTTTAGAATGGCAATGTTAGAGTTTCCAGCTTTTATGTGTCTTTTTTTTGCATTTCAAACCAATAACAGCTTTTATTTTATTTTGGTAGGAATTTTAGTTTTAATGATGTTAGCTATTTATCCAACCAAAGCCAAGTTTGAAAATGATGTACCGCTAACCAATAGTGAAAAAACTATGTTAGAAAAGCTTTAATTAGTTTTTAAAATTTCAGATATTTGCAAACTAATTTTTTAAAATGGCACAAAAACCAAGCATACCAAAAGGAACACGTGATTTTTCACCTACCGAAGTAGCAAAAAGAAACTATATTTTTTCAACAATTAAAGAAGTATTTGAAACGTATGGTTTTCAACCTATTGAAACTCCATCTTTTGAAAACTCTTCAACTTTAATGGGAAAATATGGAGAAGAAGGAGATAGGCTAATTTTTAAAATATTGAATTCTGGTGATTTTTTGAAAAAAGTAGAAGATGATTTATTAATTTCAAAAGACAGTATAAAAATAACTTCAAAAATTTCTGAAAAAGCATTGCGTTACGATTTAACAGTCCCTTTTGCACGTTATGTAGTACAACACCAAAATGAAATTGAGTTTCCATTTAAACGGTATCAAATGCAGCCAGTTTGGCGCGCAGATAGACCCCAAAAAGGACGTTTTAGAGAATTTTATCAATGTGATGCTGATGTAGTTGGAAGCAAAGGTTTATGGCAAGAAGTAGAATTTGTACAATT
>Ga0193951_1001118_pt1 | contig 12028 bp, 16 predicted proteins | sample BB_2_MG_FD_140370 | JGI IMG/M metagenome (GOLD analysis project Ga0193951, IMG submission 140370) | Microbial mat bacterial communities from the Broadkill River, Lewes, Delaware, United States - BB_2_MG | ecosystem: Environmental > Aquatic > Freshwater > River > Microbial mats | place: USA... | reverse complement strand
GCGTTGTTTATCCAAGTATTTTTAAGGCCTGTCCCGGCATCACTCCCCTTAATTCCGGCATCCGCAAGGACTCCTATTTGTGCGGATAAATATTCGATATCAAAACCATAAGCCTTGGCATATGGGGCAGCCTCTTTCATAGCTTCGCCCATCTGGAGAAAATCTGTGTTGGCTCTGGTAGTGGTGCCTATCATTACATCGGTTAACCTGCCCACTTCTTCAACACTCATACCCATGGCTGTCAACGAGTCTGTAATGACATCAGAAACCAACCCCAAATCTTTTCCAGTGGCAGTGGCAGCCCTGAGCATTCCCGGCAATCCTTTTATCGATTTCTGAACACCCCAACCGGCCAGGGCCATATATTCAAGAGCTTTGGCAGAGCTTGTGGCGGTATGATCCGTCATTCTGCCCATGTCCCTGGCTGCTTTCTCCAGGGCTTTATATTCCTTTTCAGTTTTAGCTCTGGCAACAGCAGCAGTTGCGGCCATCTGGCTTTCAAATTTTGCACCAGTAGCGACCATGTAGGCCCCGGCCCCGGCTGCTGCTGTTGCGGCTTTCTGGGCGAATGAGGATATGTTAGCGGTTGCAGCTTTTATATGTTTCTGGGAATTTAACGCAAAACGGCCAACAGCTTTTTCACTGTCAGCCAATCCTTTTTTTAATTGGGAATCGTCGGTTGTAATTTTTACGGCACCTGATCCCACTATGTAATCACCGGCCATTTTTCCCCTCTATTTTATTGTCATTAATCCGTTTCTCCGCTTGCGCCTGGATTATAGTCGAGGCAATAAGTAAAACTCTCCTCTGGATATTCAGCCTTTTTTTAATAGGAGTTTCAAGCATATCAAAAATTATTTTAAGTGACTCTATAGAAACAGATTTTACACCGCCTGGACCGCTTGAGACTTCCCTGAATATATCTAACGACTCATAATTCCCTGTCATGATATCAGGTTTACACCCTGCACATGGGGGTTGTGTCCCAAAATCATCATATGTTTTTCGGCATTCTCCGCAGGATGGCCGGTCCACTTGTGCAAGCCATCCCGCGAAGAGTATTAGTTTTTTCGTTCGGAACTTTCAGCCTTGGCCTTTTCTTCGTCAAGAGCATTCCGTGATTTAAGGATAAACTCCTCAAATTTAACAAAGTCTGCGGCAAGGAGATCAGAAAAAAATCTTATTTTTTCGTCCATGGTGCATGGTATATCTACGATGGAAGTTTTTTTTGTTTCATTATCTGTAACAGATTCTTTGATACCCTGCCACTCTGTAACAGCGGATGCCAGCCGGAAAATTCTAAGCTGCTGCTCACCATCTTTTTTTAAGAACTCTACAGCCTTGCCCTCTTCAACTTTAATGGCTACGGAGTGACAGTCATCCATTACCTTAAACATCTCACCAACAGAACCGGCTGATATAAGCATTTTTACGCCAGGGAAATCTGTCATTTCTGCCCATGATTTTTCTATTCGGGTCAAGATAAATCCTTTTCCACTCATGTCTCTATTTCTCCTTTTAAAGATTTAGCCGGGTCAAGAATATTTTGGGATTTATCTTGACCCGGCGTTTTTGCTTTTTCTTTTGTTTTTTTTAACCGGTGTATCCGCCATGAACCTGGACCGTAGACCCAGCAGTTATTGCGGTAAGCACGTCTTTTGTTTCCATGGTAAGTGTCCCGGCCTCAACAGTTTTAATAATGGCACCCTCCCGGTCACTACCATTCACGATAAACACGGACATTCCGACCTCAAAACCAGCATCGACAAAACCTAATCCAGAGTCCGTGATAGTATCTCCGCCAGCATCCGGTACAACCGCAATGGTGTCCGCAGTCAGATGCGACATATAGTGAGCTTGCATTCCCTGGAGCAGAACAGTTGCGGAAAATTTAGCAAGCCCAGCTTTGTCATAGTTTCCAGGGTCATACCCCATAATGGAATAAACCGATTCAGGGTCTTTCGCAAGATCCACGGTCCTGAAGTCGTTAGCGTCATCGTACATTCTAAATGATGTAAGAGCAGTGTTTGCCACCAAGGCCGCAATGACAGCATTTTGGCCTGTAGTGTCGGTTTTAACTCTGTTTCCAGATACTGACCCCTGATCCCATTTAGCACTGGTTGGAGCCTCTGAGTCAACCTCCATACCGTACTCAACTATTTCAATCGAGTTCCTTGTGATTTTTGGTGGGGTGTGATCATTCATTCCCTTCAGTTTTGTGGCTCCATCATCAATAGAGATCCACGCCTTGTCATTAGTTTGATAACTTGGCATAAGTTATGCTTCCTTTTCTATTATGGTTTCAAAATCAATAGCCACCTGCCAAAATACTGATTTTCTGCCCTGCGGCTCATCATCTCTAAACGGAGTACCCTGCACGAATCCCCTGGGAATATATACGGATAAAATATTTTCAGGAAATATCGTTTCCCCAGACAGCCAATCTCTAATAGCTTCTGCATAAACAATAGAACTGGCCCTGTTCTTACTAAAAACATTGAACCTTATGGTTGTCAAGTCTGCGTCTTCGGTGTACGTTGACACATCGGACATAGGTATTATGCTCAGGACAACATACGGTACATTTATGCTAACCGGGCCAGCGTCCATAAAGTAAAAATGTTTATCAAAAATTTCATAAACATCACTCCCGGTATTTGATAAATAAAAATCTTTTAGGGCATTAGCTGTTTCGTGTATCATTTTTTTAGTTTCCCTTTCAATGACATTGCGAAACCTCTTCGATTTCTCAAATAAGCGCGTTTTAAAAAAGGATCTGCCATCACAGCAACCCTAACCATCGCAGATGATTTTTTGCCAAAGTAACCGGTTTTTGCTTTGAATCTGGTTCCTGGGGTGCCAAGCATTACGAATCTGCCATAATAGACATCAACACCTTTTGATTTGTAACCCTGACCGCCGAACTTAACGTAAACCCCAGAAACCCTGCCCTTGCCGGTCATTTTCGTAAATTTAACAATCCTGCCAGAATCTCTAAGGGCACCCTGAGCAGATCCGTATTTTTGAGCTTTTCCGCTTCGTTCTTTAGCATTTATACTACTCAATGACTCTACGGGGCAACTGTTTTTAGCATCGTTTAAAATTTTGTTCCCATATTTTTCTGTTTCATCATCTGCAATATCTCTAACTCTTTTCAGTAATAAATCTCCGAACCATTGAGTTTCAACAGATGTTTTTATCAAAATTTCTCCTCTGCTTTCAACACATAGAGCCTATCATCTTCATTGTGGTTGAAAACATAAATGATATGAAATGTTCTATCTCCATATGTCACAATGTCCTTTTGATCAATTTTCCTACCCCCATGAAATTCAATTAATATTTCATGGGTGATATTTACATTGTCCCTGTCTGAATCCTGGGTTTTTTTTCCTGTTTTTGGGGTTATCGATGCCCAAGTTTTAAATTTTAAATCTCCTGGAATGTTATCAGGGCTAAACCCATCATTAAATCCAGGAGAAAGAATTGACACAAATTTATTAAGGATAGATGATAGCCTTCTGTCCTTTTTTTTTCTGCGCCTATGCATCAGGTCCACCATGATAAGCAAGCTGGTTTATATGGGCATTTAATGCGCTCTCAACGTCATCATCATTGCGTATTCCCTGGACATAAAGAGATATCGCGACATGGGCAACGTTTGGTACTTTTGATTCGTCATCTCCGTAACCACAAGTAAAATAAACTGTTATTGATTCTGGAGTATAATTTATTTCTGGGTAATTGAAATCGCAAGTAAACCAGATTTTAGCATAATCATTACCGGACCCTGCTAACCCATAAAAAGATTCATCTAAAATAATGGTTTGATTGTCTGTGTCTACATATTCTATCTTTTCAATAGATTGACATACCCCATAGGGCATTACTCCAATTATTTCGCCCCATTCATCAGCATACATTTTCCACTTTTGGGTTATAAGTTTTCGATTTGACATCTCCTCAACAACACTAACGCCCGAATCCAACCACATGGACAAAACGTCGTCCTCTTCTGTTTCGGCTGGGTCCAGGCGCATGGTTTTTTTGAGCAGATCCATTGACATGGGTTTGTTTGCTGGTGGGGTTTCGAGGCTTAATCTAATCATATTAAACGCTCATGAGAACGACTGATACGTTGGTGGTCCCGGTCGCTCCTGTAATGCCAATTTCCAAAACTGTTCCGGCCTGTACCCTCGAATCAAGATTGTGAAGACCTGTTTCCGCCATTGCATCACCTATGCCCTCAGTCTCTCCCTCTATAGTAGCTGTCATCTGAAGAGTTGCCCCGCCAGGATCGCCAGAAACAAAAATAGAGGGGATACCACCAGCCCATTCTATTGGCTCACTGGTGGTATCTAAGGTTTGGTTTTCAAAAAGTTTAACTTTTGTTATCATACCTAACCTGTCCCTTTTTTTAAAAAAATTACCGTTGAAAAACTGGCTTAATCAATTGCGGTCATGCCAGGGTTGCGAGGCTGAGTGATGTAATCTGAGGAAACCATATTTGTGGCCTCACCGGATGCAGCAACGACAACCGTGATGTGCGTAAAATCGTTGTTTACATCCAGGTCTTCGCCGTCGATCTTGAAACTAATATTTTTCGATTTTGCATCGTCTAATACAGTGTATTCAAAAGCATCAGGCTTTCTAACCAGGACATCACCATCAACTGAATCGGTGTCTTCGGATGCGTGAATAATCAGAGTTTTTATATCTTTGGCATCGGTTCCGGCATTGTCCTTGGCTTGTTGAATTTTGATATTTGTGGCATGTCCAACCTGCTGGTCAAGAGTCACGGAGGCAATGGCCCTTAGTGCATTGCCCATGTTGAGATATATACCGGTTGTTTCGGTGTTTGTGGACCCAGGTTTGATTGCCACGATCCTGTTTTGCCTGTAAGGTATATCTAATTTCATGTTTTCTCTTTCTCAGGGGATATGGCCCCCCTGATAGCCGTGTCAAGAATGATTGAAAGATTTAATCTGGCTGGCGGTTATTATGCCCTGGTAGCGAGGCAGACGAATGGAGATATTTTATTTCCACCCTTGAATGGTGTCAGCGGAGATTTCCACCTGGACTTTCCATCCATTCGAATATCCCACCGGATGGCTTTAATTCCCTGGTCAAAATAAAGATGCATGGACTCAGCTTTATTCAGGCCGCCTTTTCTTAGCAGGAGGTATTCTCCGAAATCGGCAAGAACGAGATCACCTTTTGTTCCCAGGGTTTCGCACTGTTCAACGAATGTAATTGGGATACCATCAAGGGTTCCGGTGTTCATGCCAGTCTGTTTGAAAAGTGGGGTAATGTTAACCACGCCTGATCCAGCATCGAAGCTTCTGTAAAGTTTTTCAAGAGCAGGAATGATATCCCGGTTGCCGTACCATTCAGCGTTTCCAGAAGCTGCAACTTTCATGGCAGAAATATTTTCAACCGTGATGGTCCCTGCGGCTTGACCGGATGTTTTTGGGACAGTAATCATAGCCTTGGAATTCATGATGCTTTCGGGTTCACCATCCCCGCGCCCAGAAGACAGGATAAGATTCTGAAGCTTGAAATCAAATGCTTTTGGGAAAAGACCGGATATTTCAGTTTCGAGGAAACCTGCATCCTGAATGATTTCGTCGGAAAGCTTTAGCAAACCAGTAATTTTGTCAACTTTCATGCTGACCATGGCGAATTTGGACTTGCTGGCCTCATATTGATCCATCTCGCGTTTGGAAAAAACCTGTATTCCGCCAAACCTTGCGCCATCTTTACGGGAATTTTCGTCTATCCCATGGACTTCTAAAGAGTTCGCCCCGCTGGTAAGTGTTCTGGATGCACACTTGTTGATGATCACGCCGTTATTAAATCCCTTATCAACAAGTTCCATGGCAAAATCGGTTTGCACCAGCCCACCACCAGAAGCTGAATCTGTAACAGATACAGTGTCCGAAGACCTGAACTCAGGCTCATAACCTTTTTCGATAATGCTGCGGGTCCGTTTTTCGTTTTCCATGTTGCGCTTACGGGCCTCTGTAATGCTGATACCGGTAATGTTTTCGCCGCCGATAACCACAATATCCTGAAGCTGCTGACCCAGACTACGATAAACAACTTTATCTTCAACAACAACGCGGCCCCGGTGCTCAGGATCTCCACCTTCAGGAGGATCAATCAAGGAATCATCCATACCGGCCTCAAACTCTTCAGCGGCAACTTCATTTTCGTAATCAAGTTTCCGTTCTTCGATAATATCCGGTAATCCCTGGAGTTCGGTTTTTTCCTCTGCTGTTAAATTCTCTTTGGAGCGTAGTTCTTTAAATCTTGTAAATTTCGCCCTGATTTCCTTCTTAATGGTCAAAGATTTTTTCATTCTTGTTTCGTCCCTTTTTTATTTAGATTAACTCCAACTCAAGCTGTAATATTTTTTCATCTAACTCTTTAAATTCATCTTTTTCTGGTTTGTCTCGGCTTTTCCTGAACTCTTCCAGGCTCCGCTTCGCTATGTCGGTGTCAGTATATGCGGGAAATGTTACCGGGCCAAGATCTAATATCTCCTCAAATTCAAGAATAGTTCTTGTTGTGACCCTTTTTTCTTCGTCTTCTTCCCACCTTTGCTTGCCAACTATGAAAGAAAATGATTGTTCCCTAATATCTCCTCTTTGCATAGAAATGTCAAGATCTCTACCAGCAGTGGTGTTAGGTAGAATAATGTCAGAATCAAGCCCAATATCATCAACCTTTACAATTAATGTTCCCGCGCTCTCTCTTCCTAAGATAAAATTAGGATCATGATTAAACAATGCCCTTATATCTGAGTTTTTAAGAGCTTTAGTAAATGCACCAGAGTCTATTTTCTCAAAAAAACTCCAATCGCTCCAGCCCATATCAACAGAAAGAGACTCAAATACAGCAGAATACCTGCCTATAACCGTGTCTCCATCATCATTTTTAGAAGACCGAAGCTCTTTGATTTTAAAAAATCTGGTTTCTTTTTTACCGGTAAGATCTTTTTTAAAACTCAATCTCAAACCCCCTTTATCCTGCTGCAACTATACAATCACAGCCTTTGTGTATTGGTGGATATTTAGTCTGTCTGAAAACCGCAACACTTCCTGCGGTATCCTTAAACTCTTCGCCAGCCTTGTTAAAAAAGCTTGTTTTCTTTAACACTGTTCGACCATTTAATTTTTTACATATGGGGCACGATTTACCAACTGCGTACCATTTTAACCGGTATCCCGTCATTAATACCACAGAAAATGCAGTTAATGATTCTATCCCGGTCATATGCTCGTCTTTTGCCATCTCAGGTCTGTTTTCTCGCCAGGATTCTACTCTCTCAACTACTGATTCAACGCTTTTTTCAAGTGCTGAAAGCAGGAATTTTTTTGAATATCCGACATATTGAGATGCTGCCCCGTCAAGATAATACTGGATTTCCTCTATGAGTTCGGCCAGTTCGTCTGCTGTTAATTCCTGATCAACTTCTTTTTCGACGATAAATCTCATGGCTTCAGCATATTTTAGGCCAACTGGTGCGAATAATTCAGATATAACAGGTTCGAAGTCATTATAAAACTCATTTATAAAAGATTCCAGCTTTTTATCTGATCTTTCGGAAAGAATTTTATTTGCCTCTTTGGAAATCGCGTCTGCTTCTTTGTCTGCAATTTCCTGGAAAGCGGAAAGCATTTTTGATTTATATTTTTTTCTGACTTTCTCCCGGCCATTGCGAATATTTATAACAACGCTTCGCCTCTGTACATGTGGCCCGACTTTACGTTTCGTCATCTGTTACCACCCTACCGACCTCTTCAATATTGGCCTGATTGAGTTGCACTATCCCAACATTGCCACCATCAACCGGCCTCCGGTCCTGTTTTGCCAATATCCTATTTAATGGTAGACCCATCCTATTATATATTTCGTCAATTTCAGCCTGGGTCTTGCTGTCAGCCCTGAGAAAAGAAGCAAAATTATATTTTATCGTGTACCCCTTGGCTCTTTCTTCCTGGGACAGGAGTTTTAAGGAAAATTCCTGTTCATCCCCAATAGCTATGGGCAACAATGCCGACTGAAAATATCTGGTTTGTTCCTGCTCCGAATTTTTATAGTTAGTGTTTGAATCGGATACGGATATTCTTGACAAGGGCACCCCAAGAAGTCCGCAGATATCGGTTTTATTTTCCTTTCTGAGTTCGTTGTATTGGGAGTCAATGAGTTTAATTTCATTTTTAATAAAATCCATACCATCCTCAAGGGTCATAGGGGTGTTTGTTCCTCTACTCCCTGAAAATTTCTCCTTAACGTTATCCATCCATTTCTTAGAATTCTTCAAGGCCTTTGGATGCTTAAAAAATCCACTGGGAAAAAAACCCTCCTGAAAAAACTTTTTTCCAAACTCGGAAAGTTCCAAACCCATGGCAACCATGTCCTTACCTGATGTAAGCAATTCAGAAATACCGGTTATCCCGTTCTCACTCTGGTTTTTAACATGCAGGATATCAGATGGCTTATATAATTTTTGTTTCGATATCCCATCACTGTTGACACGATATCTAATCACTCCCCTGGACCCTGGCTTTTTTTTGAGCCTAACGATATCCACAAGCCTGGGTTCAATAGGCCAAATATTTTTAACCGGATTGGCAATGGATCTCTCTATAAATGCATAGGAGTTTCCATCCAGGATGTTTTGAGGTTGGCGCATCTTTTGCCAATCATAAAATTTCATTTCTGGGTTTGGCCTAAGTTTTAGCAACTGATAAAGTGGGTGATCTGTTGCCGGAACAGAATAATAATGACCGTCTGTCCCCTCACGCTTGTAAACTTTTAAAGGTATCCCTGACATGTCGTCACGAATTGCCTTGATACAGCTTGATACAGCCGGAACAGTTTGAGCCGTGTTTCGGTTAACGGCCTGAGCTCCTCCGCTTCTGGATTTTATCTCCTCAAGAAAACCCCTGAAATCCGAAATTTTTTGAATTGCACTCCTCATCTCAACTAATGCCGGATCAGGCCCCCTGCTAAAAATTCCCATATTATAATAAACTCCCATCGTTTCCTAAACATCGGTTATCATCGCCTGATAGCAATCTGTTTAATGCTATAAGTACCGCTATCAATCCGTCTATTTTTTCAGCAGACTTTATCTTATCTGGCTTGTAATTCCCAGATGGTCCTATATGTACTACAGCATTTATTACATTCCAGGCTAAAACAGGATTGTTATTACTCGCAAATAAGCCCATTTTAGCTAATATTTCAAACTCTTTTGATACCCACGACATATTGCCCCAATTTTGCACAACCTCCACGCATTCAACGCCTATATCGGATATATTAGTTATTAACGCATGGGCATTGTGTGGGTCATATCCAAGTTCTATGATATCAAACTTAGCCCTGTCCTTTTCAACCTGATACTCAACAAAATCATAATCAACCATTCTGCCTGGAGTAGCAAAAAAATTGAAATCAGGATTTCTTGACCATAAGTCATATCTGACACCCTGTTTTTTTGATCTAACCTCTATATTTTCCTCTGGTACAAAAAAATAGGGAATAATTTTATACGGCTCAGGGTCGATGTAATCCTTTTTTCTCAGATCAGCTTCAATGATAGTTTCAAAATCATCAACAAGCAATGGTAATTTTTCATGGGATATATCCGCATGGGCCATTTGTATGTCTTCAATTATCTCTTTTCTGTATTTTTTTCGCTGAGAAGAGATCGATTCGCCTTCAGGTGGGAAAATATGCACCAAACTCGTTAAATCATCTACGGATGCCAAGTCAAGACCGGAATAGCAGCTTTTGCCCCATAAATCTCTAATGCCGAAAGTTCCGCCGCAGGTATTCCAATCTTCCGGCTTTATCCACTGAGATTTAGACGAAAGCCAGATATTTAAGTGTTTGGTCATAAAGTTGGCTTTGGTTGTCTCACTTTCCCTGGCTTTTAGGGCCATAGACTGCAATTTTGGCAGAATAGTGGGGATATACGGCATATTTGGATTGGCTTTTATCCAATTTTTTTCATCGAAAATGTCGTCGTCTTCATCGCAGCCGTCCGATTTTCTGTCCAGGGTGTAAATCATACCGAAAAAAGAGTCATTATGAATGTCGATTTCTGGATTGAGAATTTTTGCCAAATATTGTCTTTTTTCAAATCCTGGCCCCGTCAAGATAAATCCTGCGGTTGTGATCATGTAGAGCAGTGGTTGTTCTCGTCCACCAAACGCAGAATCGATAACATCATACATCCCGGAATCTATCATTGCGTGGACTTCATCCAATAACGCAAAATGAGGGTTTAGTCCGTCTTCAGACTTAGAATCTCGTCCCAATGGCTTCCACGTCGAGTAAGTACTGCGGTTGGATATAACATCCCTTAAGATAGTGATTCCTAAATCATCGCCATCTTTCTGGGCTTCCGTTATTATTGCTTTTGCGTTTTCATGGGCAAGCTTGGCCTGTTCTCTTTTTGTCGCTACGGTAAAACATTGCGCTCCTGCCTCATCATCATCAGTGAGCATGTATTTACCGGTCATCGCACCTTCAAACGTTTTTCCGTTTTTCCTGGCGATCTCCTTATAGACCTCCGTAAACCTCCTGGTCCCGGTATCGATCCGCAGCCAACCAAACAGGCACCAGTTGAAAAAGACCTGCGGCGGGGTTGGTTCGAAATATTCCCCTGCGAACTTCCCCTCATAATGCTTATAGGATCGGACGATATCTAAAAAACAATCCGCCGAATCCGTGTCAAAATATAACCCGCGTTCGAATCCGTGTTTGAGATCGTTAAGTTGTCTCTGACATCCCCATATAACTAATCTACATGCTGTTATCCTGCCCTCAATCACGTCCATCATGTATTTATAGCCATCGTGATTGTAAACCTCGGGTAAGGTTGTAAAATCAGTCATTGGATGCAACCTTTATGTGGTCCCCGGCTTCGGCTTTCTTTTTCAATTCCTGCATCTTGGCAAGTCGATTTTTTCGGGCCTCTTTGATCTCATCTTTTTTAGACACTGGCTTTGATTCAGGAGCAGACACGACATTTTTTCTGTCATACGGGGTCATTCCGAATTTTGACAGGCCGGACATTACCCTTGACCATGCATTTTGCATATCACCTACTGCGGGGTGTCGTTTAATCGTTTTGCTACTGGTTATTTTCTCGGCACCGGTTTTTTTATCAAACGTGACTTTGATTTCTTCTTTTGACGTATAATATCTGATATCAAGTTCGTTAACCACATCCCTTGCCAATCTATATTCTGCGTAGGCATCGGCAACAAGAGCCAGGGCTGATGCATCGGAAGATGATAAAACCCGCATATTTTCGGGGCCACACACTCTGCATAGATCATTATAAAACCGAGCACCCACTTTGCTGAGATATTTTGGTGGACCCTGAATCTTACCATCAGCCATGGGGGTATTCTCGTTAATTGGCCTCCTGCCTGGATTCCCCTCCATTTTTTCCTGTTCCGCAGTTTTCAAAAAATACCCCCTATCATATTAACAAAAGTGTAAAAAGTTAAGATCTTCTTAAACAGTCAAGAACGGTTTGTTCTAATGTGTATCCAAAGAGTTGTCCTCTTTTATTCCTATAATTATCATGACATTCTTTTACGGCCCACGCCTTGTCAACGAAGTCTTGTTTTTCTGAATCTGACTTTCTGCCCATACCGAAGTAAAAACCCTCTGGGTCATCAGTCTGCATGATTGCGTTAAAAGTAACCTTACCTGACTCTTCCTCAATGACCGACATAGCCAAGCCATGTTTATGGAGAAACTGCCGGTTAAGTTCCTGCAAAAAACCCTGGTCAACGAAATCTTTTAGGGTCATTATTTTTGATTCAACCATTTTAAAATTCTCCTAAGAAATAACTTTTTTGGTTGATTATTGCAAATTAATTAATAAGAAATCAGTCACATATACACTTAAAAATACTTCAGTTTTACTTCAAGACCCGCGCCAGCCCTGACGATCAGATTTTTATCTGAAATTTTGCGACGCGGGAAAATTTGC
>Ga0193951_1001117_pt1 | contig 12031 bp, 14 predicted proteins | sample BB_2_MG_FD_140370 | JGI IMG/M metagenome (GOLD analysis project Ga0193951, IMG submission 140370) | Microbial mat bacterial communities from the Broadkill River, Lewes, Delaware, United States - BB_2_MG | ecosystem: Environmental > Aquatic > Freshwater > River > Microbial mats | place: USA... | reverse complement strand
TATAAATAAACAAATATGGTTATTAGTTCCATTTATGCTAGTTGTAAATGTCTTAATTTATATGAGTGGAGCAGCATATTTATCATATTACTTAAAAGTGAGTTATTTCCCGTTGTTACTTAGCTTTTGGAGCTATATACCAGGTGATATAATTAAGATAATTGCCGCTTCATATGTATACAAACGCATACGTAATCATATTACATATGAATAGCCATTTATATGAATAAACACTCATTTATTTTGAACTTCAAAATATATTGACTTCAAAATAGATAGATAGTATAATAAAACAGATTTTAAATAAAATTGGAGGTAAGATTAATGATTTTAGAAAAACTTAAAGGAATTATAGTAGACGAATTAGGTGTTGAAGAAAGTGAAATAACACTAGAAGCAAATATTACAGACGATTTAGGAGCAGATTCATTAGATGCTGTTGAATTAATTATGGCAATTGAAGATGAATTTGAAGTTAAAGTAAGTGATGAAGTTGCACAATCTTTTAAAACTGTAGGACAAATTGTTAAGTTTATAGAAGGTGAGAAGTAAAGATTTTCTCATGAAAATCTTTACTTATTTTTTTTAATCAAAAATAGATTTGAATATCAAAATAAAAAGCGGAGGTATTTAGATATGGATTTAAGACAAATAAAAAATCTTATGAAGGAATTCGAAGATTCTAATATACATAAATTGGAAATAAATGAAGATGGATTAACAATCAAACTTGAAAAAGCAGATGTTATAGCAACAAATGTTTCTCCTGTTTATTCTCCAGTGGTGTCTCACCCTAATCAACCAAATTATGAGACACCAAATTTGGAGACTAAAGAAGTAAAAAATAATAACTTAGAGATTAAAGCTCCACTGGTTGGAACTTATTATGATTCACCTAACCCAGATGCAAGACCATATGTTAGCTTAAACCAACAAGTAAGCAAAGGGGACACGTTATTTATTATTGAAGCAATGAAAGTAATGAATGAGATTAAATCTCCTGTTGCTGGGATTATAAAAGCAATAAACGTGAATGATTCAACAATGGTTGAGTTTGATCAAGTAATCATCGAGATAGAGGAACTTTAATGTTTCAAAAGATATTAATTGCTAATCGTGGTGAAATAGCTGTTAGGATCATAAGAGCTTGTAAACAAATGGGTATAAAAACTGTGGCAGTTTATTCAACTGCAGATGTAGATTCTTTACATGTTCAAATTGCTGATGAATCAGTTTGTATTGGACCACCAAAAAGTAATGAATCTTACTTAAATATGGAAAATATTATTAGTGCTGCAATTAGTAAAGGAGCTGAAGCCATTCATCCTGGTTTTGGATTTTTAAGCGAAAACAGTGCTTTTTCAACACTATGTAAAGAAGTAGGAATTAGATTTATTGGACCTGATGGAAGTGTGATTGATAAAATGGGTAATAAATCTAAAGCTAGAGAAATTATGATTGAGGCAAATGTTCCAGTTGTTCCAGGAAGTAAAGGAGCTTTAAAGAGCATTGATGATGCAATGGTTTTATCTGAAGAAATTGGCTATCCTGTTCTAATAAAAGCAAGTTCAGGTGGCGGTGGTCGCGGAATGAGAGTTGCTAGAAATAAAAACGAGTTTAAAAATCAGTATGAAACTGCACAAATGGAAGCTCTAAATGCATTTGGTGATGGAACTATGTACTTAGAGAAATTCGTTGAAAACCCTAAGCATATTGAGTTTCAAATACTTGCTGATAAATATGGAAATGTAATCCATCTTGGCGAAAGAGATTGTTCTATACAAAGAAGAAATCAAAAAGTTATTGAAGAAGCACCAAGTTTAATTAGCGAAGATTTAAGAACAAGAATGGGAGATGCAGCAGTTAAAGCTGCAAAATCTGTTAAATATGAGAATGCTGGGACAATAGAGTTTTTAGTAAGTGGTAATGACTTTTACTTTATTGAAATGAACACTAGAATCCAAGTGGAACATCCTGTTACTGAAATGGTTACTGGAGTGGATTTAATAAAAGAGCAAATAAATATTGCCTCAGGAAAAGAACTGAAATATAAGCAAGAAGACATTGTACTTAAAGGACATGCAATTGAATGTCGAATAAATGCTGAAAATCCTAAAGAAAATTTTAGACCAAGTCCTGGTAAGATTAATCTACTTCATGTTCCTAGTGGACATGGAATAAGATTTGATAGTTTTATTTATCAAGGCTATAGCATACCTCCTTATTATGACTCAATGATGGGTAAAGTCATTGTTTATGGAGAAACTAGATTAGATGCAATAAGAAAAATGAGAGCAACACTTGAAGAACTAGTTATTAGTGGTGTAGATACTAATCAAACCTTCTGTTATATGATATTGAATAATCCTGATTATGTTAAGGGTTCATTTAACACAGGCTTTATTGAGAAAAAGATGTCTTTCCTAATGGAGTACACTGAGTAATGAGTGAACTTAAGAAGATATTTGATAACAGAAGAAATATGAAAAAAGAGTATCATATTGCTAGAAATAAAGTAACAGTAATAAGTGATAAAATTGATGTACCTACTGGTCTTTACGAACAATGTCCTAAATGTAAATCGACAATAAATATAAAAGAAATAGTCGTAAATGAGTTTGTTTGTAAGAACTGTGATGAACACTTCAGAGTTCGTGGTATTGATCGTATAAAACTAATAGTAGATACAAATACCTTTTTTGAGAAAGGACATGGGTATATAACTTTAAACCCATTATTTCAAGATGGGTATGAGGATAAAATAGCAGTTAATAAGGAAAAAACTTCATTAGATGAAGCATATATTTATGGCTATGCTGAAATCAATCAAACACCTGTTGTAGTAGGTGTTATGGATAGTTACTTTCTAATGGGTAGTATGGGTAGTGTTGTTGGAGAAAAAGTAACAAAGAGTTTTGAATACGCAATGTATAAGAAACTACCTATAGTAATTTTTACAGCATCAGGTGGAGCAAGAATGCAAGAAGGTATTTTTAGTTTAATGCAAATGGCAAAGACAAGTGCAGCGGTTGCTAAGCACAGTAGTATGGGTTTACTTTATGTAAGTGTACTAACACATCCAACTACAGGAGGAGTAACAGCATCATTTGCAACTCTTGGAGATATTGTTTTAGCAGAACCTGGAGCACTTATTGGTTTTGCTGGTCCTAGAGTAATTGAACAAACAATAAATGAAAAACTTCCTGAAGGTTTTCAAAGAAGTGAGTTCTTACAAGAAAAAGGATTTATTGACAAAGTTGTTCATAGAAAGGACATGAAAGAAACTCTATCTAAAATTCTTTTATGGCATAAAGGTGAATGATAATGGATATACTAGCAAAAGAAAGAAAAGTAAGAGAACTTGAAAAAAAGATTCTTGAGTTAGATAGTCCTGAACTAATTGACAGTCTAAAAAAAGAAATCGATATATATAAGAAAAAATCAATGACGTCATTAACAGCTTGGGATAGAGTATTACTTGCAAGACACCAAGAACGCCCAACTGCTAAGGACTACATTGAGTTTATCTTTGATGATTTTATTGAGTTTCATGGGGATAGATTATTTAGAGATGATAAATCAATTATTGGTGGAATTGCTAGATTAAATAATCAAAGTATAACAGTAATAGCTCAACAAAAAGGAAAGACATTAGATGAAAACCTTGAAAGAAATTTCGCAATGCCACATCCAGAAGGATATAGAAAAGCATTAAGATTAATGGAACAGGCAGAAAAGTTCAAAAGACCTATAATAACTTTTATAGACACTCCAGGGGCATATCCTGGAATTGGGGCTGAAGAAAGAGGTCAAGGAGAAGCTATTGCTAAGAATCTAATGAGAATGAGCGAACTAACAGTTCCAATTATTTCGATAATTATTGGTGAAGGTGGAAGTGGTGGAGCACTAGCACTTGGTGTAGGAAATAAAGTAATGATGCTTGAAAATGCAATTTACTCAATTTTATCACCAGAGGGTTATGCCACAATTTTATGGAAAGATGCTACAAAAGCTTCATTAGCTGCTGAAGCTATGAAGTTAACAAGCTATGATCTATTTGATTATGAAATCATCGATCGAATAATTAAAGAACCATTAGGTGGAGCACACTTTAATCGAGAAAAAACATTTGAAAATGTTAAAGAAGCAATTGTAGAAGAATTAGATAACTTAAATTCATTAGCAAGTTATCGTATAAAGGAAGAAAGATATCAAAAATTTAGAAAGTTCGGTTTCTTCCAACGCTTTAATTACGATAATTTAAAAGGAGTGAAATGATGATATATACGAAAATACTAGGAACAGGATCATACTTACCAAAAAAGATATTAACTAATAAAGATTTAGAGAATATCGTTGAAACTAATGATGAATGGATAGTATCTAGGACAGGAATAAAGGAACGAAGAATAGTAACTGATGAAAATACTTCTGATTTAGCATACAATGCAGCAGTGATAGCGATTGAGGATGCAAAGATTAAAAAAGAAGAAATTGACTTATTAATAGTAGCTACTGTTTCAGGAGATAATGTATTTCCAGGTGTGTCACAATTACTACAAGCTAGATTGGGATTAAATGAGATAATGTCATTTGACATAAATGCTGCTTGTAGTGGGTTTATGTACTCTCTTGAAATCGCTGATAAAATGATTAGAAGCGGAGCATACAATAATGCGCTTATTGTAGGAGCTGAAACTCTAACGAGATTAACAGACTGGTCTGATCGTAATACTTGTGTATTATTTGGTGATGGAGCAGGGGCAATGGTTATCTCAAAAAGTGATTCAAATAAAATTAAAGATGTAATTACTGGTGCAAGAGGAGATAAAGATGATTTATTAATTATGAAAAATCTTGATATAAAAGACCCGTATAAAAATCAAAGATTTGAAATGGATCATATTCATATGAAGGGTGCAGAAGTATTTAAGTTTGCAACAAGAATAGTTCCTGCAACTATCAATAACTTACTAACTAGAAATAATATTACACTTGATGATATAAACTATATTGTTGCCCATCAGGCAAATGAAAGAATAATTGATAAGGCAGCTCGCGATTTGAAGTTTCCTAAAGAGAAAATGTTCTTAAATATTCATCGTTATGGAAATACTTCAGCTGCTAGTGTAGCAATAGCTCTTGATGAAGCAATAAAATCCGGAAAACTACAGGAAGGAGATCTATTTGCAACAGTTGCGTTTGGCGGAGGCTTGACGTGGGGTGGAGCATTAATAGAATTATAAAAAACTATGAATATAATAACTGAAATGTTAGGCACAAAATATCCTGTAATCCAAGGTGGAATGGCAAACATTGCTGATCATAGACTTGCAAGTGCAGTTTCTAATGCCGGTGGTCTTGGTTTGATTGGCGCAGGAGGTTGGGATGTTGATAAAGTAAGATCTGAGATTAAACTTTGTAAAGAGTTAACTGACAAACCATTTGGCGTTAATATTATGCTAATGAGTCCACACGCTGAAAAAATCAGTGATATGGTAATTGAAGAAGGAATTAAAATAATTACTACTGGAGCAGGTAATCCAGGAATATATATTGATAAATGGAAAAAAGCAGGAATTAAAGTAATCCCTGTTGTACCAAGTGTTAGTCTTGCAAAAAGAGTTGAACGTGTTGGCGCTGATGCTGTTATTGTTGAGGGAACTGAAGCCGGAGGACATGTTGGTGAACTTACAACATTTACTCTTGTACCTCAAGTTGTTGATGCAATTAATCTTCCTGTAATTGCAGCTGGTGGAATTGCAGATTCTAGAGGTGTTGATGCAAGTTTTATGTTAGGAGCAAGTGGGATTCAAATTGGTACTGTTTTACTAGCATCAATAGAATGTCCAGTTCATGAGAATTATAAGAATAAGATTGTAAAATCAAAAGATACTGATACTGTTGTTACTGGAAGAAGCACTGGAGCACCAGTACGTGTACTAAAAAATAAAATGAGTCGTGAATACCTTAGAATGACTAAAGAAAAAAATGTACCCTTAGAAGAAATGGAAAAGCTAACTCTTGGATCTTTAAGAAAAGCAGTTTTTGATGGTGATATGGACTATGGCTCTGTAATGGCAGGACAAGTAGCTGGACTTGTAAAAGAAATAAGAAGTGTAAAAGCTATCCTTGATGATTTATTTCTTAAGAGTAAAGTATATATGGGTGATGTAAAATGAAAATAGCTTTTTTGTTTTCAGGACAAGGTTCTCAACATCCTTATATGGGTAAGGAATTATATGATAAGTATGAAATAGTAAAAACGACTTTTTTAGAGGCAAACGAGCATTTAGGTTTTGATTTAATTAATATCATGTTTAGTGAAAACGATGATCTAAACGACACTAAGTATGCTCAACTAGCTATTTTCACATTTGAAGTTGCATTGAAAAGGTTAATAAATAGTTTCTCCATTACATCTGACTTAACCGCAGGTCTTAGTTTAGGTGAATATGGAGCATATCTAGAATCAGGAGTTTTTGATTTTAAACAAGGTTTGGATATTATCAAAAACCGTTCTATGTTTATGAGTGAAGCCGCAACACAAGTTGTTGGTGGAATGAGTGCTATTCTTGGTATTGAACCCAAAAAAATAAATGAAGTTATAAGTACTTATAATGGTAAAGTAACAATTGCTAATTATAATACATATGGTCAAACAGTAATTACAGGTGAAAAAGAATCTGTAGTTTCCGCAAACGAGGAACTATTAAATAACGGAGCTAAAAGAGCTATTTTATTAAATACAAGTGGAGCATTTCATTCAAAATATATGGATGATGCAAAGCAACGTTTTACTGAATATTTAAGTGATATTTCCCTAAGTAAACCATCACCTAAATTATTAGTTAACACTACTGGAGATTATTTTAAAGGGGACATAAAAGATATTATGTCATCACAAATTACTAATAGTGTAATGTTTTACCAAATGATTGAAAAAATGTTAGAAGCTGGGATCGATACTTTCATCGAGCTTGGACCAGGAAAAGTATTGTGTGGATTTGTTAAGAAAATTAATAGAAAAGTAAATATTCTGAATATTGAAGATATTGACTCACTAAATAAAACCTTAAAGATAGTAAAGGAGAATGAAAATGGGACAATTTAACGGAAAAACAATTTTGATTACTGGAGCAAATACCGGTATTGGTAAAGCTATCGCTTTGGCTTTTGGTAGTGAGGGAGCAAATGTAATTGTTAACTATATTTTTGGAGAAGAGCTTGCCTTAGAGACTGTTCAAGAAATAAAAAATCTTGGTGGAAATGCTGTAAGTGTTTATGGTGATGTAACAAAGTTTAATGAAACTGAGGACATTATAAAAAGTGGGATTGAAGCTTTCTCAAAAATTGATGTATTAGTTAACAACTCTGGAATAACAAAAGATAATCTAATTATGAGAATGAGTGAAGATGATTTTGACCAAGTTATTGATGTAAACCTTAAAGGTACATGGAACATGTGTAAAAATATAACTAGGCATATGATGAAAAATCGTAATGGGAAAATCATTAATATTTCAAGTGTTGTTGGAATCATGGGTAATGCTGGACAATCTAACTATGTAGCAAGTAAGGCAGGAGTTATTGGATTAACAAAATCTCTAGCTAAAGAGTTTGGAAGTAGAAACATTACAGTAAACGCTGTTGCTCCTGGTTTCATTGAAACAAAAATGACTGAGAGTCTTTCAAAAGAAGTTATAGATAGTTATCTTAATCAAATACCACTTAGAAAATTAGGGAAGCCAAAAGACATTGCCGACACAGTTTTATTTTTAGCTAGTGATAAAGCTGATTATATTACAGGACAAGTAATTAGTGTTAATGGTGGAATGATATAGGAGGAAAATAATGAAAAGAAGAGTAGTTATTACTGGATTAGGAGCTTTAACTCCTATAGGACATAATGTACAAGAAACATGGCTAAATGCAAAAAATGGAACAAATGGGATTGATTATATCAAGAACTTTGATACTACAGATTTTAAAGTTAAATTTGCAGGTGAAATCAAAAATTTTGATGTTACAAGTGTATTAGAACGAAAACAAGCTAAACGATTAGATCGATTTGTACAGTTAGCATTAATTGCTACAAGAGAAGCGGTTAATGATTCTGGATTTAATTTTAAAGAAGAAAATACAGACAGAATCGGAGTATATTATAGTAGTGGAATCGGAGGATTAAAGACTATTGCTGATGAAGAAGATAAAGCACAAGCAAAAGGTTTTGATCGCTTATCACCATTCTTTATACCAATGGCAATTATTAATTTAGCTCCAGGTAATATAGCAATCGACCATAATATCCATGGGATTTGTACTTCAAGCGTAACCGCATGTGCAAGTGCTACAAATACTATTGGTGAAGCTTTTAGAGCAATCAGAGATGGTTATCTTGATATGGCAATCACAGGAGGTAGCGAGGCAACTGTAACCAAACTTGGGATTGGTGGTTTTGATGTTATGCACGCACTTTCAAGAAGTGAAGATAAAAATAAAGCATCAATACCTTTTGATAAAAACAGAAGTGGTTTTGTTATGGGTGAGGGTGCTGGTACATTAATTTTAGAAGAGTATGAAATGGCACTTAAACGTGGAGCAAAAATCTATGCTGAAATTGTTGGCTATGGATCAACTTGTGATGCTGTACATATTACTAGCCCAGACCCAAAAGGAGAAGGTGCTAAGAGATGTATGGAATTAGCGATTAATGATGCTGGTTTAGAAATGAGCGATGTTGATTATATTAATGCTCACGGAACTTCAACGCCACTTAATGATAAAACCGAAACGTTAGCCATTAAGAGAGCTTTCGAGGGTCATCTAAACAATATTAGCATCAGTTCAACTAAATCAATGACAGGGCATTTGCTTGGTGCAAGCGGAGCTGTTGAGGCGATTTTTAGTGTATTAAGTACACAAGATGATTATATAGCTCCAACTATTAATTATAGTAATGTTGATGAAGATTGTGATTTGGACTATACACCAAATAAAGGTGTAGAAAAAATAGTAAATGTGTCAATATCAAATTCATTAGGATTTGGTGGACATAACGCAACTTTAGTATTTAAAAAATATACAGGAGAATAGTTTATGGAATTAAATAGTAACGAAATACAAAAAATTATCCCTCATCGTTACCCTTTCTTGTTAATTGATAGAGTAACTGAGTTAACCCCAGGAAAAACTTGTACTGCACTTAAAAACGTTAGTGTTAACGAAATGCAATTTCTAGGTCATTTTCCTGAAGAACATGTAATGCCAGGTGTTCTAATTGTTGAAGCGTTAGCTCAAACTGGAGCTGTAACAATGTTATCACTAGAAGAAAATAAAGGCAAAATAGCATATTTTGCTGGGATAGATTCATGTAAATTTAAAAGAAAAGTGATACCAGGTGATCAATTGATTTTAAAAGTTGAAATTATTAAACAAAGAGGCCCAATCGGTTTTGGAAGAGCAACAGCCTTTGTGGATGGTGAAGTTGCGGTTGTGGCAGACTTAAAATTTGCATTAGGAAAATAAAGGAGCTTTTGCTCTTTTATTTTTTTATGATATAATTATTCTTGAATGAGAGGGTGATTACAATGGAAAAACTAAAAAGATTATTAAATGCATTTGAAAGTCCAAAAATCCTTGATGTAGGAACTGGTACAGGAGCTTTTATCGGAATGATTAGCCAAATGTATGATGGGTATTCTGAAATAGTAGGGATTGATTTACTTGAAAGAGCAATCAATGCTGCTGAGGAAAATTTTAAAGATAATGATCGAATAAAATTTAAAGTAATGGATATAAATAAAATGGAGTATGATGAAAACTATTTTGATATAGTTATACTATCAAATACTTTACATCATTTATCAGATATTAAAAAAACAATGGAACAAATGGAAAAATACGTTAAAAAAGGTGGTATTATTTTAATTAACGAGATGGTTTCAAACGATCTAAATAAAGCTCAATTAAGTCATAAATATGTTCACCATTTAGCAGCTGAGGTTGATCGTACTTTTGGTGAACTCCATAACGACACTTTTACTAATATTGAAATTCTTGAGACTTTAAAAGAAAATTCATCTTTCCAAATTAAAGATGCTTGGGATTTTCAAGGTTCAGCGCATAATGAACCATCTGATGAGCTAATTGAATTTTTCCAAAATACATTAGATCGTTTGGTTGCAAAAGCAAAAGATGAAGACAAAAAGTATTTTGAAAAGAAAACAGTTAAAATAATTAAACATATTAAGACACACGGGTTTGAGAGTGCAACTCCGTTAGTTGTGGTTTTAGCTAGATAATGATAATAAAAACCTTTAATCACACAAATAAAGATGTTTTAGATAAACCAATTAGAGAAGCTGCACGAGCAGTAATTATTGAGGATAAAAAAATATTACTTGTTCATTTAGAAAAAACAAACGAGTACAAGTTTCCTGGTGGTGGTGTTGAAACAAATGAGAGTTTAATAGATGCCTTAAAAAGAGAAGTTCTAGAAGAATCAGGAAAAGAAGTTATTGAATCATCTTACATTGGACTTATAGACCAATATTATCCAGATTTATATGATCTTGGAAAAGTTTTCTCAATGAATAGTCATTACTTTTTTGCTAAAATATCTAATATTGATAGTGAATTAAATCTTTCTAAAAGTGAAAGTGAATTAGGCTTTAAACCTGTTTTTATTGATATAGATGAAGCTATTAATGTTAATCAACTATGTTTAAATAATGATTCAAAATATCATTGGACAGAAAGAGAATTATATATGCTTAAATATTTAAAGGAGAATTATAATGAGAGGTTTTGAAAAAGCCAAAGGGTATGAAAACATTGAGTTTGAACTTCCTAAAAGGCAAACTAAACACAGTGCTGGATACGATTTAGCCATTATCGAGGATTTAGAGATTTCTCCTGGTGAAATCAAACTCGGAGTGACTGGAGTTAAAGCTTTTATGGGCGATGATGAAGTTTTAAAACTTTATCCAAGAAGTTCCTTGCCTAGAAAGTATCACTTAACGATTCCTAATAATGTTGGAATTATTGATTCTGATTACTATTCTAATCAAGATAATGATGGTGCGATTTATGTTCAACTATTCAACTTTGGAAAAGAAGTAATAACATTAAAAAAAGGTGAAAGAATTGCACAAGGTATTTTTCAAAAATACTTAATTTCGAATCTAGAAGAAGAAATTCTTCAAACGAGAAATGGTGGTTTTGGAAGTACTGATTAATATATAATTAAACTAGTTGACTAATGAAGATTAATCTACTAGAATATAACTAGATATAGGGTGTCATTATGACATAAAAGGGAATTGAGTGAAAATCTCAAGCTGTCCCAGCAACCGTAAATACAGACGAAATGCAAATATACCACTGCCTAGTAGCGGGAAGGTGCATAGTAGGATGAAGTTAAGCCGGTAGACCTACCAGATATCAATATTGTTTATACTCCTGGGTAATGAGTTATAGCGAAAATAAGTATATATTTATTTATATTTGTTTTTACTTTTAATCATCCTGGGGGATGGTTTTTTTTAATTTATACTAAATTTAGGAGGCAACACATGAAAAAACTATTCTCTATGATCCTAACACTAGCTGTTTTTATTACACTAGTAGGATGTGTTAAAGAAAATGAAATCACATTAAAAATAACAAAAGAAGATTTATCAGTTGTTAAGTATGAGATATCTTACAAGAAAGATTTTGATGGAACTCTTATTGAATTAATTGAAGAAGAAGTTCATCTTGATTATTCAACAAGTGATTATGGAACTATGATTCTAGAAGCAGAAACATTAGTGCCTAAAACAGGAAGTTATATAGCTCTATATTATAATGGTGAGATGAGTAATGTTGGCATCGATGACATTGAATTTAAAGATGGAGATGAAATAGGATTTGAAATTGTTTGGTGGGATAAACCACTAGAAGCAATAAATCAGTTCTTATCTAATCATGCAAATCATTACACTTCAAACGAGTTGCTTGATTATAACGTAATAAAAGCTCTTGACAT
>Ga0193951_1001116_pt1 | contig 12035 bp, 12 predicted proteins | sample BB_2_MG_FD_140370 | JGI IMG/M metagenome (GOLD analysis project Ga0193951, IMG submission 140370) | Microbial mat bacterial communities from the Broadkill River, Lewes, Delaware, United States - BB_2_MG | ecosystem: Environmental > Aquatic > Freshwater > River > Microbial mats | place: USA... | reverse complement strand
TTTTACCAGCCTGCTAGCTAGTGAAATAGTTATACCAATCTCACTAACTAGGTGATCATTTCTACTTGCTAAAATCACCAACCACACCGTTATTTATTTAGTAATTAGAACAACTCGTTATTAGAATAAGTGCTTTGTATTTGGTTATTTTTTCTATGTATAAAATTGTTCTCTTAATTAATAAAACTTGCAAACACAAACGAGAATGATTATTATTTGATTGATTCAATTTTACTATTACCCATATGTTCAGAGGAGTAGCTATGCCTCAATGGCAAGACCTATTACACCAAGGTAACGATAACTTTCATAATAAACAATGGAAGCAAGCTGAGTACTGTTATAAAGAAGCAGCTTTCTATCTAGACTCTTTATGGTCTGCTAATCCAAAAAATGTTGAATTATTAATGGCATGGATTTGTGCTATTCATAATTTATCGAGTTTATTTGAAGTACAAGATAAAGCTGAATTATCACTGCAATATTTAAAAATTCCTCACGAGAGGATGCTATCTATTTATCAGTGTAATAAATATTGTGAAGACACTAAACTTATCGCACAAAACGCCCTTAAAATAACGTTTATGCCTATTTTAATGTTTTCTAAAAGACACCCTGTTTGCGATACCTGCACCCAATCGTTAGCGGCATTCCAATCAGAAATAGCATTAAATCAGCAAATTATTCATTAACTAGCTGATCACAATTAAATTTAACAATAACGTAAAGGACCATTGAATGACAGCACACGCTTTAGGGATATTTTGTATTAGCTTATTCATATCTGTTCCTGTTTTTGCTCATGTTGGTCATGATCATTCATCCATATTTGCCAATATTATTCATTTACTATGGTTAGCACCAATTTTTGTGACGTTAGCGATTTTATACACTAAATTTTTAACCAAAAATTACCAAATGAAGCCATCGAAGAAACAATTAAAGGAGGAATAAAAATATGTATTACCAACTACTTAATAAGCTAGACAAAAGATTTAATTTTGCCAGAGTTTCAGCCCTATGCGCTATTCCTTTGAAAAATGATGCACCTATCAACGGTAAGCAAAGGTCGCATTTAAAAGTGAACCATGTGCCGCTAACAGCTGAAGTGAACAGTTATGTGTTTAGTGCTAAGTAGATGACTTTCTTTGGCTTAAAATTTTGGAAAGTAACGGGGCACAGTATGTTCCCTCGTATCCCACAAAACAGTTATGTGCTTGTCGGTGAATGGCGTATTTTTAAAAGAATAAAGCACAATCAAGCTATTCTTATTAACCATCCTAAATATGGCTTAATAATAAAAACTGTCGCAGTTATTGATAAAAACAATTTAATTTGGTGTAAAGGCGAGAATGCCACTAGTATGACAATTGAAAAGCTAGGTCCTGTCAGTCAACAACAGATAATTGGTCGAGTTATTAAGGTTTTTACTAAGCCGCATACTGATATGAACTAGTATGTCACGCTAACAAACAAATGATGTACCAAAGCAGAATTAAGACAAACTGAACGATCGACTATCTTCTTTATTCCATAGTTTTTGATTGGTTTTAACAGAAAAATATTCATTCGCATGCCAGCATCGTGGTAATAGATCGAGCTGTTGTCTTTCATGGTAATTTGAAGCTAATAATTCAAGAATTTCATTAAGGCGTTCTTTGCTCAACGTCGCTATTTTTTTAGCTATCTGTGGAAAATATAAATTATTACTTTTTTTAACCGTTATATTGTGCCCATAACCAATAAACGTTAAATGTCGTGTTGCAATACGGCATAGAGGGTTTTCGGGGGTTTCAGGATAAAGTCGATTAACAATAGCATACTCATAGCAATCTCCTAAATGACCCATTTCATCTTCTGGCATATAAACAATACCATAGCCTTGAGGGAACATACCGGTGATTTTATAAAGCGCATCAACCGCTTTTTGGGAGCAACTACCTAATTCAGCATTTTTATTTAATACCTGAAAAACTTGAGGTAATACCTTATAGTTGTAGGCTTCTTTCGTGGATAAAACAATAGAGACATAAATTTGAGGTACTTTTAGTAAGTTGCCAATCCCCTGCTCAGGCTTAAAACTGCTTTTAATTAACTTTTTGATAAATTGATGCTTAAGTTGTTCCTCAATCACAAATTGATCGCGTAGTTCTTTCGAATTTCCCGTATATTTCAAAACACCAATAGCATTAGATATATAAGAAAGTGTTTCTTTGTAGTTAATTTTTAGCAGCTTTTTTCTATCAGTAATATCTAAAATACGAAAACGATCTTTTTTACCATCTTCTCCACTAAAAATGACGCGCGCCTCAGGATGATGATGACCAATATTTTGTAATAACGCGGCCATCAAAAGAGGTATTCTAACAAGCTCAGTAAAACGCTCCCGCTCAGCTTCATCCAGCTCAACAAAAGACTTTCCGTTAAATTCAGTTAAAACTTTCACAATATAAGGATCGTTTAATTCATTATCGAGTAGTAATCTATCAAGTAATCGTAGAGATAAAATTGCTTTATAAAGCACTTTATTTTGTTCGTTACAAACAGCAACTTTACTGCCTTCTGTTGGGCTAATCAATTGAATAGTCCCCAATAGTCGTGCTGTTTTTCGGTTACTTTCTTGTAGCGTATCACCTTCTGCCAACTCAATAATTTCACAACAAATGGATTGCAAATGATTATGACGTTCTATTTTTTCTAGCTTATGTAACGTGTCACTTTCAGTGCTAGTTGTCGAATGTGATTCTACAAATTCATTGTTATCAAAGTAATGTATTGCTCGTTCAAGCAAAGAATCATTTAATATACTGCGCCCATAAATCTTCCCAACTAAGAGCTGCACTTGATTAGTATAATGTGTTTGATTATTAGGAGCTTTAGGCATTACTTTATTATTTAATTATTGAATCAATAAATGATAGTTAATAATGCTAGAAAATACATAACTAAGCAACCAGAACAAAAGCAAAGAAACAAGTTCAAAGACTAACTCTTATAACGATTATTACATACCACTTAGCTTGTTTTTTTAAGCAATATTTAACATATAACTTAAACAGTATAGCATAGTTAATTTTACTTGATTTAGAGGGTAAACCTGTCTTAGCGCACGATAAGCTATTAGTTTAGCCCTTTTATTTTTACTTGATGTTGCTTATGCGCTAATTGCTGACAAATATTCACAAGATCTGAATGTAAACCACCTGCAGTAACATCTCGCCCTGCACCTGGCCCACGGATAATTAATGGATTTTCTTGATACCAATGACTACTAATTTGAAAAATATTGTCGCACGGTGTCAAATTAGCAAAAGCATCTGTTTGTGGTAATACTTCTAAGCTTACTTTCGCTTGAATATTGCCAGACTCATCTACATTTAAGCGCGCCACATAACGAATACAGCTTGCTTTTTTGTTAGCATCAGCTAACGCATCAGCAAAATAATCATCTAACTCATTCGCCCTTGCTAAAAATTCTTCTCGACCGATACGTTGTAAATTTTCAGGGACTAGGTTGGTACAATCAATATCATCAAGTGACAGCTCAAAACCAGCCATACGAGCTAGAATTAATAACTTACGTTGTACATCACGGCCTGATAAATCTTCACGTGGGTCGGGCTCTGTTATCCCTTGCTCAAGTGCATTAATAAGTAACGTTGAAAATGCGGTAGAACCGTCATAGGTTTCAAACAACCATGAAAGTGTACCCGAGAAAATCCCCGCAATGGCCGTAATGGTATCGCCACTATTATTCAAATCAGCAATAGCATAATTAATGGGTAATCCAGCACCAACGGTAGTATTACCTAACCATAAACTGTTGTTTCTATCTGCGGTATTAACCAAGTTATTGTAGTGCGCAGTATCTGATGAAGCAGCCCACTTGTTCGCACCAATAACGTGAATACCGCGCGTGAAAAAGTCTTGATAAAGTAAACTAAAATCTTCACTTGGCGTAATATCTACCACAATTAATTCATCATAAGGATGATTACTTAACCAAGATAATAATTCGTCGTTGTTATACGGTTTAGCAGCTTGCTTGAATAATGACAGTGCTTGATTCACGTCAATGCCATCATTATTTATCAAGGCTTTTTTCGACGATAATAATCCAACAAGGTGAGTATTTTCTAAAGCATATATTCTATTTAGCTGTGCGGGTAATAACTCAAGGAAACGTTCACCAATATTACCTAACCCTGCAATAAGCAAACCTATGTGGCGAGAGTCTTTAGTCATATCATGATGAACTTTATTCAATAACTCTGTACTACATGGCTCAGCTAGTACAGCAATAACACTATGATTATTTTTACTGTTTACTAAAAATAGAGGTTGAGCACTCTTTAAAGATCGCTTAAAGCGCGCTTTAATATCGCCGCGTTGTGCAACGTTATGTCCAACCGTTGCAATAATAGCCGTTGGGATAAAAGTGACTTCAATATCGTGACTAGCTAACCATTGACTTAACGCTTTTTGCTGAGATTGATTGATAACAATAAAGCCTTGTTTAGCATCAGCACAAATAGGCGTAAATTCAACTAACGCTTTTCTGAATAAATTAGCGCCTAAGTTCTCTGTTAAGTCTTCGACCGAATCCCCAATAAAACTTGTTGATTTCGCTAAGATAAGATCATTTAAATAAGTTACTGAGAGTTCTTGTTTTGCAATATGGCCAAAAGTGCCGATTTCTGTACCGGCAACTTGTGAATCAAAGCTACTTGCTACGTGTAAGTGACAATGATGCGATAAGTTTTCATTAACCAATGGCATTAACGTTTTGGCATGCAAGACAGGATTACCTAAACGTCCTAGCTCTTTTGCTACACCATTAGGTAAGCGATGTAATTTTCTCGCATTAGGAACAACGCGCGGATCAGCGCTATAAATACCGTCAACATCGGTCCATAAAGTGACATTATGAGCACCCACTAACGACGCGATAATAGTTGCCGAATAATCACTACCATTACGGCCTAGCGTACAAGTTTTACCGCGACTATCACGACTAATATACCCTGTAATTACGGCTAACTTGCCAAACTGTAGTCGCGTTTTAAATTGTGCACTACTCAAGGCATGATCAACTGCACAATTTTGTTCGTTGTCTATCACGAGAAAATCACGGGCATCAACCGAGTTACTTGGGCAAATTTTTTCATTTAATAACGCTGATAATAAACGTGCAGACCACAATTCACCGTAAGCTAAAATATCATTTCTGTGCTGAATGATATCATTCGACAGCCAAGTTCTTAACTGAACTATATCGGTAGATAATAGTTGGGTAAGCTGCTTGGAACTTTTTTCATTTAATAAGGCATTGATAAGTAACAGTTGTTGTTGCTCTAACTCGCTCAACGCTGCTGTCAGGTCAGCACTGTCTGTGTGCGCTAATATGGCAAACAAACTATCGGTGGTTTTACCGTTAGCAGACACAACAACGATGTCATTGAGTTGGCAATTTTGTCGGATAATATCAACAACGCGCTCTATGCACTGCGCATTAGCTAAAGAGCTACCACCAAACTTATGAACGTTAACAGCATGTTTAGCTAATTTATTTTGAGGTCTTTGTGATTCTGTCATTTATTCTTCTACAAAATTATTATTTATTAACGCGTTTGGCTTTGTGCTAAGCCATGCGCTAAATCGCCCAAAATGTCATTAATATCTTCGATACCAACGGAAATTCTTACTAAAGAGTCGGTAATGCCTGCAGCTAGTCTTGCGCTTTCGGCCATACCGGCATGAGTCATTGTTGGCGGATGACAAATTAAACTTTCAACACCACCTAATGATTGCGCTAAAGTGAACAATTTGAGATTAGCGAATAATTTTTTCACCGACTCAACACCACCTTTAACATCAAAACTTAGCATAGCGCCAAAGCCTGCTTGCTGTTTCTTAGCAATTTCGTGTCCTGGATGATCTGTAAAGCCTGGATAATAAACTGACTCTATCGCAGGATGATTTTTTAGAAATTCAGCAACTTGCTCAGCATTTTCTTGATGCTGCTTTATGCGAATTGGTAAAGTTTTTAGGCCGCGTACAGCAAGAAAACTATCAAATGCACTGCCAGTAATACCAATACAATTTGCCCACCAAGCTAACTCATCACCTAAAGCCTGTTCTTTAGCCACTAAAACACCGCCAACAACATCACTGTGCCCGTTGATATACTTAGTAGTAGAGTGAAAAACAATATCTGCACCCAATGTTAATGGTTGTTGTAAAGCAGGAGATAAAAAAGTGTTGTCGACAGCAACTAAAGCACCTACTTCGTGACTAGCCTTAGCTACTTCTTCAATATCAACTAAACGTAATAGTGGATTACTTGGGCTTTCAATTAGTACTAATTTAGGTTTTTGTGCTAATGCTTCTGCTAACGCCTGTTGGTTATTTTGATCAACAACAATTAACTTAAATTGACCACGTTTTGCTAAATGGGTAAATAGTCGAAAGCTTCCTCCGTAACAGTCATGAGGAATAACAACAAGATCATCAACAGATAGCAGCTGACAAATTAATAATACTGACGACATGCCAGTACTTGTCGCAATACCCACTTTACCTTGCTCTAATGTAGCGATAGCTCGAGCGAAGGTTGCTCGGGTTGGGTTACCAGTGCGAGAATAATCAAATTCACGTTTTTCATTAAAGCTTTTTAATGAATAAGTGCTAGATAAGTGAATAGGGGCAACAACAGCACCATGTTGTTTATCGGTATTAATACCCGCCTGCACTGCCGAAGTAGTAATGTTTTTAATTTTAGTATTCGACATTTTTATTCCTTATTTTCATTAACTAACACCATAAACTTATATACTCAATGTTTTGGATGTTTGGACGTCTATAACTCTAAACGTTTTGACTATTTAGGTCAAGAATTTTTAGACATCTAAACTTCTACTTGACTGGATTTCTGCAACCAGTAGAATTGCATGATTAAGAAGAAATAAGTATATGCTTCTATCTTTCAATTAAGCTTAATCAAGTTTTCATTAAGTGTTAATTAAATAATACCGTTAAATGCGTTTTTATAGTCATATAAAAATAATAATTAACCATTTACATTAATAGCTACAGAGGAATTTACATGGCTGAGTGGAATGACGAATATATTAATCCCTATGCCGAACATGGTAAAAAGAGTGAGCAAGTAAAAAAAATTACAGTCTCAATTCCTTTGCGTGTCTTAAAAGTATTAACTGATGAGCGAACTAGACGCCAAGTAAATAATTTACGCCATGCGACTAATAGCGAATTATTGTGCGAAGCATTCTTACATGCTTTTACTGGGCAGCCTCTACCTGATGATGAAGATCTCGCTAAAGATAATGAGGAAAAGTTACCCGCTAGTGTTCGTCGTATTTTAGAAGAAAAAGGAATTACCGACTTTAGTGCTTACGAAATAGATGATGACGAATCAATCTAAGTTCGATTGAGTAAATAACTAATCTAAAATAAAAAAAGTAGCAACCTCGATAGAGTTTGCTACTTTTTTTTGTGCTTCATATAAGAGTAGCCAATATAGCTACAAAATTCGCAACAAGATAAGTTATCCGTGGTATGGCTTACTTAAACGATGAACCGACTCAATAAAGTGTCCTGCATGATCTGGATTCACATCAGGGTGAATACCATGGCCTAAGTTAAATACATGACCGGTACCGCCTTCACCAAAGCCTGCTAATATTTTAGATACTTCCTGTTCAATACGCGGTAATGGTGCATACAACATAGAAGGGTCCATATTGCCTTGTAAAGCAACTTTATCACCAACACGTGCTTTTGCTTTTTCTATATCAATAGTCCAATCAAGTCCTACCGCATCACAACCTGTCGCAGCGATATCTTCTAACCACATACCACCATTTTTAGTAAACAAAGTTACCGGCACTTGACGGCCATCATTATAACGCGTTAAACCGTCAACGATTTTATGCATATATTGTAATGAAAATTCTTTGTAATCACGTGGTGACAATACGCCACCCCATGTATCAAACACCATTACTGATTGTGCGCCAGCAGCAATTTGTGCATTCAAATATGAAATAACAGAGTCGGCTAACTTATCAAGTAATAAATGCAGTGTTTGTGGTTCAGAAAACATCATTTTTTTGATTTTAGTAAAAGCTTTTGAGCTACCACCTTCAATCATGTAAGTTGCCAACGTCCAAGGGCTGCCAGAAAAACCAATTAACGGCACGCTACCATTTAGTTCTTTTTTAATAGTACGAACGGCATTCATTACGTATTGTAATTCACCTTCAGGATCAGGTACGCCGATTTTTTCAACATCAGCTTTACAAGTAATAGGACGTTCAAACTTAGGTCCTTCGCCTGTTTCGAAATATAGGCCTAAACCCATGGCGTCAGGAATTGTTAATATGTCGCTGAATAAAATAGCTGCATCAAGTGGAAAACGACGCAACGGCTGAATAGTAACTTCACAAGCTAAGTCAGCATCGCGACAAACTGACATAAAATCGCCAGCATCTTTACGTACTGCTCGGTATTCAGGTAAATAACGTCCTGCTTGTCTCATCATCCAAACAGGTGTGTAATCTACTGGCTGCTTTAAAAGCGCACGTAAATAATTATCATTTTTTAATTCAGTCACCAATAAACCCTCTAATTTATTCATTGTTTACTTACTTGAACTCCCCAAAATAGGAATAACAAGTAAATTATGCGCGTATTCTAGCACTCGTGGTATTTTGAATCTATGCGACAAATCAATTCATTTACGCTTAACATTCATCCCATGAAAAATATTTCAATTTAGTTACATTTCGCTAGACATTATTAATATGAATAACAATCAATCACTTAATCACTAAAAAGCATTAGTTATGCTTTATACGAAATTTATCGTCGAGTTTATGCTCTATTAAAGTTGTTGCAGTGATGAAAATGCTTTGCTATAAAATACCTGCGCAAACAAAGAAGCACTGATTAATAATAAAAATACTTCTGAGCATAATTAATAAGAAGCTTGATTAACAAGACCATAATGCGAGCATTTCAAGCCTTTCTCTTCGAGAAAGGCTTTTTTATTTGTGCTATAAAATGTATAGCTGAAAATTTATAGTTCAAATAATTATTCATTATTCCTTTCAATAGTATAAAATCGCCTTCATAGCACTTTCCTTTAATTTACGAAACTAGAGAAGAATAATGAATAGCCCACAACGTGATATAACTTTAAGATTTTTAGCTGAACCACAAGATGTAAATTTTGGTGGTAAAGTCCATGGTGGTGCGGTAATGAAGTGGATAGATTTAGCGGCTTATGCTTGTGCAGCAGGTTGGAGTGGTCGTTATTGTGTTACTGCTTATGCCGGTGGCATCCGTTTTATTTCACCAATTCATGTGGGTAGCTTGGTAGAAGTAGAAGCTAAAGTTATATACACAGGTAATTCATCTATGCATATTGCCTTAGAGGTAAATGCCTGTGATCCTAAATCGTTAAACCGACACTTAACGACCAATTGTATTGTTATTATGGTTGCCGTTGATCAAAATGGACAATCTGAAACTGTACCACAGTGGATTCCGAAAACAGAAGAAGATAAAAAACAGCATAGTACTGCAATAAAATTAATGGATATGCGCAAACAGATTGGCAGTGAAATGCAAATTTTCGCTCAGTAACTAGCTCAGTAATAAGCAAATTTAATGATGGCCAAATATATTGCGTTCACTATAGTTATTCTCGCTATTTTATTTAGCAAGCCAAGCTTTGCTTTAGGTAAACTTGGCCATCAACTTGTTTGCCAATTAGCATTTGAACATTTGCCAAAAACACAACAAAACAAAATAGCCGGCTTACTCAAGACTATTCCTGCTAAACATAAAAAACTTATTAATAATTTTAATCAGCAAAAAGCGAATAGCGTCATAACTTTTGCTAATGCTTGTACTTGGGCTGATACAATTAGACATTTAAAAAAGTTTAAAGCTTATAGTTCCTGGCATTATATGAATGTCCCTCGTTCACAAAATAAAGTTAATACAGATGAATGTCAGCAAAATTGCTTGCCTCAAGCAATTTTACAACACCAACAAGCCTTAGCACATACTCAAAGCCCTTATACATGGCAGCAAGCACAAACTTTATTGTTTTTAGGGCATTGGTTAGGTGATATACATCAACCTTTACATATTAGTTTCAAGGATGATTTAGGCGGTAACAAAATCGCCTTTGCTGATACTGATGCTAAATGCAATAACCTGCATAGTTATTGGGATCATTGTATTTTATATAAAGGAAAAGAAACTAGAACAAAGTGGCTGTCCTCATTAAGGAGCCAATGGAACAAAAGCCCTCAACCAAATTGGCAAAAGGAACAAGTTTGGCAATGGGCTAACGAATCTTTTCAAATAACGACAAAGTCGACTTTTAACTATTGCCACAAAGATAACCAGAGCGTATGTCGAAAGCCTCAAGATAAAATAACCTTATCGCCTGATTACCTAAGCCAATATCAGCCAATTATGGAGCAAAGAATACTACAAGCCGCACAGCGCTTAACAAACGTATTGGCGGCTTCATTATAGTTGCTCTTTTCTTTGTTTATTGAGGCTTGTTCTTTTCTTCAATCCATTGAGACATATACTTAGTGCTTTTATGATGGTGATGGTTAAGCATACTACCAATAAAATTACGTTGTCGGTGTTGTTCTAAATTCTGTAGCAAGTTTGTTAAGCAAGCTGAAAGTGTTGAGAAATGCTGTTCTTGGTCAAATAACAATTGTGCATTCTGTTTGCCTAATTCACTCGCGCATTGCCAAGTGTCTGCTTCTTGATAAAGCTTTACTGCTGCATCAGCAATACTTTGTGCATCGTTTGCAACCGCTCCTGCCCAAGGTAACTGAGTTTCCATCCCTTCAATACCAATATTGGTGGTAACTGAAGGCGTTGAACACAACATTGCTTCTGCTAACTTACCTTTTATACCTGCACCAAAACGCAAAGGCGCTAAACAGACCTTCGCTGATTGCATGGATTTTATCGCGTCATCAACCCAACCTTTAACCAAAAAACCTGTTTTTACATCATGTAAATCGGTCGCTTTAGGAGGTGGGTAAGCGCCACATATATGAAGCTCCGCCTTAGGTAGCTGTTTGCGAATTAATGGCCATATTTGTTGTTTTAACCAAAGTACTGAGTCCCAATTCGGTGGATGACGAAAGTTTCCAATAGAAATAAAAGCTTGTCGTTGTTCGTAACTTGGGTTGTTCAGCATAAATTGCTCATCACTAAAAACAAAAGGTACGTAGTGCAATAAACTCTTATCTACCTTGAATAAATCCCCTAACAATTCAATTTCTTTCGGTGAAATCATTAAGGTAACATCGCAACGAAAAATAGCCGCAACTTCTCGCTTAGCTAAATCAGATGTTAATAAGTCAGTGTCTGTCATCTCGCTATTTTTTTTATGCGCATCGTGTCTTGCATGGCGTAAACAAAAAAGATCTTCTGTGTCTAAAACTCTTAAGGCCTGCGGACATTGTTCGATAACACGCCAGCCAAACTGCTCTTCCATCATAAAGCGGTCGAACATCACAACGTCAGGCGCAAGTGAGCCAATGAAATCATCAAAACTCGCACAGTTAAGCTTAATATCAACACACTCAACATTAAGTGCCGTGAGATCAACCATATGATCGGTACGTTGCGCAGGGCTAGCAAATACGACTTGATAGCCTTGCTGCTGAAAAAAGAAGATAAGTTGCAGCATACGACTACCTGCCGCAGAAGAATTTGGCTCAGGCCAAACATAACCAATAATAAGAAGTGTGTTCATGTAAATCTAGGCGCTTTAAATAAAAAGGAGTATACACGCAGTTTAACATTGATGGCAGCTTGATATTATCTTCCTTCGAACATAAAAAAAGCCACTGATCGTTAATTAATGATCGGTGGCTTTTCATTCAATAGTAGTTATGCTGGTTACTGCTAACTTAAGCTAAGCCTGTAACCATGAAACTAACATTTATTTTCTATTTATCAGCAGG
>Ga0193951_1001115_pt1 | contig 12042 bp, 12 predicted proteins | sample BB_2_MG_FD_140370 | JGI IMG/M metagenome (GOLD analysis project Ga0193951, IMG submission 140370) | Microbial mat bacterial communities from the Broadkill River, Lewes, Delaware, United States - BB_2_MG | ecosystem: Environmental > Aquatic > Freshwater > River > Microbial mats | place: USA... | reverse complement strand
GTGCATTTTTAGCAACGTTAAATGCGGTAGACGATAATTCTGTTTCTGGTAAATAAGGGGTAACCTCAGACGAAACATATAAAATTCTCTTATCCTTCATTAAATCGGTCTCTTTTATTGAAGCTGCAAAAATACGAAAATTAATGCAAAAATCGTGTTAAATTGCTAATTTTGCATGCATTTCAATAAAATAACAATGAAAATTTTCACAAGAAAATCCGAATTAAAAGAGTTTTTATCAACTCAAAAAAAAGATGAAAAGTCTATCGGATTTGTCCCAACAATGGGGGCTCTTCACCAAGGGCATTTGTCACTTATAAAAAGAGCAAAAAAGAAGCACGACCTTGCTGTTGTAAGTGTTTTTGTAAACCCTACTCAGTTTGATAATAAGGAAGATTTAGCCAAATATCCTAAAACATATGATAACGATGTAGCCTTATTAGAGTCGGTTAATTGTGATGTGTTGTTTTTCCCTTCGGTAGAAGAAATTTATGCTGAAAATGTGGCTTCAGAAAAGTTCAATTTTGATGGTTTAGAGTACCAAATGGAAGGAAAATTTAGAGATGGTCATTTTGATGGAGTAGGTACTATTGTAAAAACCTTATTTGAAATCGTTGAGCCTGACACAGCTTATTTTGGAAAGAAAGACTTTCAGCAACTACAAATTATTAAGAAATTAGTAGAGAAATATAAGTTACCCGTAAAAATTAAAGGGAGACCAATTTTTAGAGAAGAAGACGGGTTGGCTATGAGTTCTAGAAATGTACGACTAACCAAAGAACATCGTGAGGCAGCTCCTTTTATTTATAAAACCTTAAAAAAGACAAAAAAGAAGTTTGGTGTAAAAAATCCTGAGGAGTTGGCTAAATGGGTAGAAAAAAAGTTCAAAAAACACCCATTATTAGAACTCGAGTATTTTACGATAGCAGATGAAAAAACTTTAGAAACGGTAGTAACAATAGAGCCAGATAAAAAATATCGCGCTTTTATAGCAGTTTTTGCAGGGGATATTCGTTTGATTGATAATATCGGATTGAATAAATAGCATAAACCATTGAAGTTGAAACTTCAGGTAAAGTTTTTAACAATGTTAAAATCATCAAAAAACAACTTAGTATTCATTAAAAAACAGCTATTTTTGCAGCATGTTAGTACAAGTAGTAAAATCTAAAATACACCGTGTTAAAGTAACTAATGCGGATTTAAACTATATAGGAAGCATAACCATTGACGAAGATTTAATGGATGCAGCGGGAATTATTGAAGGTGAGCGTGTTCAAATTGTAAACAACAATAATGGTGAGCGTTTAGAAACGTACGCAATTCCTGGTCCAAGAAAAAGCGGAGAGATTACCTTGAACGGAGCAGCAGCGCGTAGAGTTCAAAAAGGAGATGTGCTTATCTTAATCGTATACGCTTTTATGGAATTGGAAGAAGCGAAGAAATTTAAACCACAATTGGTATTTCCTAACGAAGAAAATAACCTGTTAGAATAGTTTGAGTTTATCAGTAAAAAAAATAATAAAAGTAGCATTACCTCTCGTTTTGGGAGGTTTTTTAGTTTGGTATTCATTATCAAAAGTGTCTGTAACCACTTTGTTGCAGTATTTTAAAGATGCTAATTATTCATGGATAGCTTTAGGGCTGTTTTTTGGGGTTTTAAGTCACTTGTCCCGAGCATACCGCTGGAAGTTTTTACTAGAGCCTATGGGGTATAAACCAGATTTTGGTAATAGTACTATGGCTGTGTTAGTAGCGTATTTGGTAAATTATGCAGTTCCTAGGGCAGGAGAGGTGTCACGTGCAGCGGTAATGACAAATTACGAGGATATTCCGTTTGAAAAAGGTTTTGGTACTATCGTTGCCGAAAGAATGGCAGATTTGCTAATGATGCTTAGTATTATAGCCATTACATTATTTGTTCAGTTTGATTTTATTTACCAATTACTGACTAAAAATTTCGACCCAACTAAAATAATACTCCTTTTAGCACTCTTAGTTGTAGTTTTTGTTGTATTTACTCGTTCAGTAAAAAAAGCAGAATCGGGTATTGGTTTGAAAATTAAAAATTTTGTAGTAGGACTGGTAGAAGGTGTTACTAGTATTTTTAAGATGAAAAACAAGTGGGCGTTCATTTTTCATACCGTGTTTATTTGGGTAATGTATGTACTAATGTTTTGGGCAACTATACCAGCAATTGAAGGGTTACAAGTTCCATTAGGTGGTGTTTTAATCGGATTTATCGCTGGTGGATTTGCGATTGCAGCTACTAATGGAGGAATAGGATTGTATCCTGTTGCTGTAGCTGGAGCCTTAGCGTTATTTGGAATTGCAGAAGAGCCGTCAACTGCTTTTGGCTGGATTATGTGGACAGCTCAAACACTTATGATTATTGTCTTTGGAGGGTTGGCATTTTTGTTCTTACCTATCTACAATAAAAACAAATAGTTTTCTTTTCTTTGTAAGTAAATCTTACAAATCGAATGGCAAAAACCAAAACAACTTTTTTCTGTCAAAACTGTGGAGCGCAACACGCGCAATGGGTTGGGCAATGCGGCTCTTGTAAACAATGGAATACTATTGTTGAAGAAGTAATTCAAAAAGAAGAAAAAAGAAATTGGAAATCGCCATCAAACTCCCAAAAAAGAGTTGCAAAACCTTTACGAGTAGAAGATATTCAACTGAATCCAGAAGAGCGTTTTGGTACTAAAAATCAAGAATTAGACACTGTTTTAGGTGGTGGGTTAGTGAAAGGAGCGGTCGTGTTGTTAGGAGGAGAACCAGGAATAGGTAAATCGACCTTGTTACTACAAATTGCTTTACAAATTCCACAAAAAGTATTGTATGTATCTGGGGAAGAAAGCCAGTCGCAGATAAAAATGCGTGCTGAACGTGTAGAAGGTAAAAACCCTAACTGTTTAATCCTTACTGAAACCAATACACAACAGATTTTTAAAAATATAGAAGAAGTTCAGCCAGATGTGTTGGTGATTGATTCCATCCAAACCTTACATACGGATACGATTGAAGCTTCACCAGGAAGTATTTCACAAATACGAGAAACTTCCGCAGAGCTTATCAAATTTGCGAAAGAAACAGCAATTCCAGTTTTGTTAATAGGTCATATTAATAAAGAAGGACATATTGCAGGACCAAAGATTTTAGAGCACATGGTGGATGTAGTGTTGCAGTTTGAAGGAGACAGAAATCATACTTATCGAATTTTACGCTCGCAAAAAAACCGTTTTGGTTCTACCGCTGAGTTAGGAATTTATGAAATGTTATCAGATGGATTACGAGAGGTGTCCAATCCTTCAGAAATATTAATTTCAAAAAAAGATGCCGATTTAAGTGGAACTGCAATTGCATCTACCTTAGAAGGAATTCGTCCGTTAATGATAGAAATTCAAGCGCTTGTTTCAACAGCGGTTTATGGAACTCCACAACGAACTACAACGGGTTACAACCTGAAGCGCTTACACATGATTTTGGCGGTGTTAGAAAAGCGTGCGGGATTCAAATTAGGAGCGAAAGATGTATTTTTAAATGTAACAGGTGGAATTCATGTAGACGATCCAGCAATAGATTTAGCGGTGGTAGCAGCGATTTTATCATCAAACCAAGATTTAGCCATCAATCCTGATGTGTGTTTTGCTGCAGAAGTAGGTTTAGCAGGTGAAATTAGACCTGTTTCCAAGATAGATCAACGTATTACCGAAGCTGAAAAGTTAGGATATAAAACGTTTGTAACCTCAAAATACAATAAGATTACGAGCAAAAATCATTCGATAAAACTGATTTTAGTGAGTAAGATTGAAGAAGCTTTTGCTACGTTGTTTGCCTAGGTTCAGCTCTTTTTTTACTGTATTTTTGCTTGAAATATCACTACATTTTATATTGTTTTTGTTCAAGTATCTGATTTATCTTTTTTAGTTCTACAAGGCTATTCTCTGTCAAATCATCACTTGAAATAAGCCTTTTTAACTCATTTAGAATCTTGTTTTCAATCAACTGTAACATAGAGTCATAAGCATGTGTTTTTAACTTAAGAATATATTGCAATTCATCTTTAGTCAATATAGTACTAATTATTTGTTTTACTCCTGAGTCTTCTTTCCAGTTTTTAATTTGTTCTTTTTCATATCCGTCAATTAGTAAATAAACTGTTCTGCCGATAAACCCTTGATAGGCATTCATCAATATCCATAATTGCTCTGAAATAAAAGGTCTAAGTTTATTTATTTCATCTGAATTACTTGTTAGTTCATAAGTGTGATCAATTAAAGACAGTTTTGCTATTTGAGCTCCAAATCCACTATTGCTATTGTTTAACGATTTGCAATTAAGTTCTTCGTCTAACAATATTTGATAGCACAAGTGCACAACTGGAGGAATTGAAGATTTCATTTTTAGTATTCTATCCCAAAATAAATCGGCTGCTTCAATTCTTTTATCTAGGATTTTTTGGAAATTTTGACCAATTTGTTGAGTTAGTGTTGTTACGATAGAGTTATTCTTATTAATTAAGCCCTTTAATTCCTCTAGTTTTTGGTTACTATTGTCTTTCCATTTGTGAATTATTTTTCGTTAAGAATCTTACTGGTAAATATGATTACGGCTGAAAGAACTATGCTAGTTCCTCCGAAAAGTTTGAAGAGTGTCCAGTTATTTAAATTATTAATTACTTCTTCCATTTCTTAAATTAGATAGCTTTTTAGGTTTACTGTCCTGTAAGGTAACAAATTTATTAGAAGATAAGTTAAGAGTTAGGTTGTAGATATTTCATTAAAAAACTACTGTTCTTCCTTTTTCTTTCCAAAAAGTCTGTTGAAAAAACCTTTAATTCCTTTTTCTCTGTAAGGAGGACAGTCGATTGACGAAGAAATTTCATCAGGAATATCAAAAGAGGTTAAGTATTTTTCCTTTAGTTCAGGGTTGTTTTCTATTTCTTTGAGGATGTTGGCTACGATAGGGAGGGCTAAAGAAGAACCAGAGCCATTTCCACTGGTAAAGTGTATATCGTTTTTAGAAGTCCCAACCCAAGTTCCGAAAACAATATTCGGTGTATACGCCATAAACCAAGCGTTGGTATAGTTTTGAGCGGTACCTGTTTTACTGGCTAACGGACTTTTAATTTTATACCTATTTCTTACGCTAGCTCCTGTTCCTTGTTCTACAGCTTGTTGTAAAATAGTTGTCAAGGTTTGTGTGCTTTCTTCTGTAAATACTCTTTCGGCTTTTTGTGCTGCGCTTTCGTAAATGATATTTCCTTCCTTATCGGTAATTTTATGAATCATGTACAAATCATTCATTTCACCATTATTGGCAAAAGCACCATAGGCTCTTGTAGTTTCAAAAAGTGATAAATCTAACGTTCCTAAAGCAATAGAAGGAGCGTCGTCAGTAATTTCGGGGAATAGTAACTTTTCACAAGTGTCAATCAACCATTCTTTTTCTAGTTTAAAATATAGGTTTACACTAGGAATGTTCATAGACTTTATCAACGCATACCACATGGCAACTTTTTTATCAGGAGTTGAGTTATGGTCGGCATTTTGAGGTTTCCAATTATCGTATTCAGGATAGCTCTTTTCTTCGTTTTCAAAATAATCACACGGAGAAATTCCATTTTCCAACGCTGTAGCATACAAAAACGGTTTAAAAGCTGAGGCTATTTGACGGTGCGATAACACCATATCAAAAGGAAGTGTGTTAAAATTATTACCACCCACCCAACTAATCACTGCTCCGTTTTTCGGATTCGTAACTAAAACAGAAGCATTTAGCATTTTATCATAATACCAAAGACTATCAATCTTATTACCAGTAATGGTTTTTGTGCTATCCCAATCAAATAGTTGAATAGTTCTCTTTTGCTTATCGTTTTCTGTGAATTGTTGCTTTTTTAACCATCTACTTTTTAGCCTGTTTGAAGCTAATTCTTTGTCTAACTGTTGTTGCTTAATGATGAGTTGTTCCTTGGCAGATTTTTCTGCAATTTTTTGAATCTCATAATTCAGCGTAGTATGAATTTTTAACCCGTCTGTTTCTAAGTTATAGTTGCTGTTAGAGGCCTCATTAATGGTTTTTACAAGTTCCGTAGCTTTTTTCTTTACCTGATATGTAAAATAACCCGCTGTTGTGTTTATATCAAGGTTATGATAGTTGAGCGTAATAGGTAGTTTTTGTAAACTGTCGGTAACTTTATTGCTTAAATAGGCTTCGCTATTCATTAACTGTAGCACCGTATTACGACGTTTTTTAGCATTTTCTGGATTTAACCTCGGATTGTAATAGGTATTGGCTTTTAACATCCCTACCAATACCGCTGATTCTTCGATATTTAATTCGTTGACAGATTTGTTAAAAAATCGATTAGCAGCCGATTCTACTCCAAAATTATTTTCTCCAAAGGGAACCGAGTTTAAATACAATAACAAGATTTCATCTTTGCTGTATAGTTTCTCCATACGACTGGCAATGATGAGCTCCTTGATTTTATTGATAGGCATGCTCAAAAAACCGTGATACTGCCTTCCGTAGAGGTTTTTAATTAACTGTTGTGTAATGGTGCTTCCACCCCCGCCAGAGGCATCTTGTAGTAAAATACTTCTAAAGAAAACACGGGCATAGCTTTGACCGTCGTAGCCATTATGAGAATAGAATCGTTTATCTTCTGTAGCTATTAAAGCTTCTTTTAAATGATTTGGAATTTGTTCTAGTTGAACATTGGTTCTATTCTCAGCAAATACTTTACCTATAATTACCTCGTCGGATGAATAAATTAAAGAAGCTTCTTCGTTGATAATAGACGTTAATTCTTCTTTGTTAGGGAGCTTCCCAAACACTTCAAAATACACTAACGAGAATAACACCACAACAGAAAGAAACCCAAAAAGGATGAGTCCTGTTATGGATTTCAATAAAAGGCGTAAAGACCTTTTCTCTTTAAGTTTACGTTGTATTTCTTTGAGTGTTTTCATCATACTAAAAACGAATGCTACTTATTAAAATTGTAGAGACCTCATTGATGTTTATGCTGTTTTTAACTTTGAGGTTTTATCTAGTCTTAAAACCTCACCTTTTTTAGGGTTCTGTAATTTTTTAGTTATTAAAAAAATAAAGATTAATGAAAAAATGACACCCAAAATAATTGAACCAGAAGCACCTACTAATTCAGCTAAAACAAGAATTATTTTCTTGATAATAGAGCTTTTGCTACTTTCAGGTATTTCAAGTCCATTTTCTAAATCTAAAGCAGTAGAGTATGTTAAAGAAAGAAAAACTAACCCTAAAGTTAATGTTGTTAATTGAGGTAAAACTTGTTTTAAAAGGGAGTAGTCTTTAATTTTGATTCCACTAAGATGTTTTTTAAAATAAGTTTTAATTTGTCTAAAAACACTTTTGTTAATTGAGTATGTTATTTTTTCTACTTCACTATCTTTAAATACAAATTCAATAGAGAAGTCAGTGTCAATAAAAATAATCTCTTTAATTTCTTCATATCTCAGACTTTTAACTTTTCCTAAGTTTTTATCATGTATTAATTTATTTATGTCTAATTCTTTTAATTGTTCAGAAATCCAAATAGATTTTTGAGTGGCTATTAGGTATTGATTAGTTGTTTCTTTTTCGTTAATAATCCAATTTTTCATTTTTTCTATTTAAAAATAGTATTTAGCTTAATTGAGCTAATCTATCAAAAAGAAAATAAGAATCAAATAAAAAAGCAACCTCATTTGAGATTGCTTTACTAGTTTTTGCTTGTTTCTAACAACACCCGCCACCATCATAATGATAGGTAGATTCCGAGAAAAATATATCGTCTCTTCCTAACGCTTTTAAAGCTGCGGCTGTTTTATCGCAAATCGCTAAGGGTTGGTTTCTTAACAAGGTGTGTCCTTCGCCATCATCAAAATAATCTTCATCGCCAAAGTAAATGGCAGCTTTTCCTGTAAACACACAAGGTCCATCAGCAGGTATGGGGTCTTTAATCGCTGCTACTTCAATAGACTCGATATAAATCAATTCATCCGTAGGATAATTCTTAGGATCTAAAATTCGATAGGGTTTACGAGCTCTTATTTCAATGGTTCCAAAACCAGCGTCTGTGAGCATTTTTACATATTCAGCAATCGGTAAACTTCCACTTAAACATAAGGCACGTAAACGTTCGTCGTTGCGTAACGTTTCGTTCATTGGTTGCTCACAGGTAGGATCACTCATTACCAGACGTCCGTGAGGTTTTAACACGCGATACATTTCAGCAATAGCTTTTTTCAGTTCTTCAGCTTTAAAAATGTTAAACAAACAGTTTTGAGCAGCCACATCAATCGAATTATCTTCTACCGGTAAGTGTAAAGCATCACCTTTGCGTAAATCGACAAACTCACTTTTAAACCAATCGTTTTGTACTTCAGCTTCTATAAAGTTCTTTTGAGAAGCTTCTAACATTTCATCTACCACATCAATTCCAATCACGCCGTTTTTCTGACGAGAGAAATAAGAGAATTGCAGCAATTCCATTCCGCCACCCACACCTACATATAATATTTTAGGATTGTTGGTTAAATCGCGTGCATGCACGGTAGAGCCACATCCGTAGTTCATTTCTTGCATGATTTTCGGGATTTTTAATCCTGGTAACTCCCAAATTGGGTTTGTTGTACAGCACAAACCAACATCTGGAGTTAAGGCTGCTTCTTTATATACATCTTTGGTGGTTTCTAAGTAACTCATATTTTTAAGATTAAAGACCGCTTCGCTGTTAGATAAAAGAATAAAGACTTGTATTGTTTGTCTTGATTCTTGAGTCTAATAGTCTTGCTTCTATAAATTAGTAATCAATTCTTTAAAAAGCGCAATCATTTTTGGTTCTGCTTTCCCAGCAACTTCAATGATTTCGGTAATATCTACAGGTTGTAAATTTTTAGGATCGCACTCATCGGTTAATACCGAAACAGCGGCACATGGAATATTGAGTTGTTTTGCTACAATTACTTCAGGTACGGTACTCATTCCCACCGCATCTACTTCTAAAATTTGTAACATTCTATATTCAGCTCTGGTTTCCAATTGCGGACCTACAACACTAGCATATATACCTTCTTTCAGGTCTATGTCGTTAGCTTTAGCAATAGCTTTCATTTTTGTGTTCAATTTTTTTGAATACGGTTCTAACATATCGGCAAAAATATTCCCAAACTCGTTTGCTCCTTTAAAGGCTAGGGGAGAACCTCCTTGTAAATTCAAGTGATCTTCTAGCAACATCAAATCTCCTTTTTTATAAGAAAGGTTGATAGCGCCTGCAGCATTAGAAACTAACAAAGTTCTAATACCTAATGCGTGCATGGTTCTAATACCGTAGGTAACTTCCCATAAATTATATCCTTCATACATATGAAAACGCCCAGACATAACGACAACTTTTTTACCTGATAGGGTTCCGTAAATTAACTTTCCGGAGTGAAATTCTACAGTTGCTTGTGGAAAGTGTGGAATTTCAGCATATGAAACTTCTTGTTCAATGGTTATTTCATCTACTAATTTTCCTAATCCTGTTCCTAAAACAATTCCTATTTCTGGGTTGGTAATTCCTTTATGTTGAAGAAATTCTTGTGTTTCTTGTAGTTGTTGTTTTTTTAGCATTTTAATATTGTGTTTGTCAGTCTAAGTGTTAATGGAATAGCCTTTGTGTTATGGTTTAAAATAAACAAATTACGTCGTCAATCATTTCGACTTCGCTCAATGAACACCTCGTAATGACGGTTAGTTTAAAAATTGATTGAATACTGGGTTGTTTTTGATGTCGTCAAAAACATCTACATCGTTTAAGGTTTCTAACAAATGTACTGATTCGTTTTGTAAATCGTTCAACGTATCTTTTCTGACAGTTGAGGTTCCCCAGTTTTTATTTTGAAAAATGTTTGTATGAAGTTTTTTCATACCTAATAAGTAATAACCACCATCTTCCGCAGGCCCCATAACTACATCATTAGAATTCAATTTTTGAAAAGCTTGATTGATATGTTCAGAAGTTAAATCAGGTAGATCACTACCAATTATTACAACTTTTTCATATCCAGTAGAAAATGCTTGTTGAAAGGCATTGTGCATTCGTATACCTAAGTCATTTCCATCTTGCAGGTGCTTTTGATATGTGGTAGCATTCCAAATATCATTTTTACGAACTTTTACGGAATAATAAAGGGCTTTGTCACAAGATAAATTTTGAGTGACTTGTTTTGTGTGTTCTAATAAGAATTTATAAATATCTAACGCAGCTTCATTTCCAATTGTTTTAGCTAAACGCGTTTTTACTTTACCTAACTCAGGGTTTCTGGTGAAAATTAAAAGAAGATTTTTTGACTTAGGCAGTAAAGACATATTGTTTGTAAAGGTGTTTCGAAATTAATGTGTTATGCTACAGTTCCTTGGCAGCTACTACCAGCTCCTGCGGTACATCCGTAACAATGTTGGTTGATAATTATATCTCTATTTTGTAAGAATGCTTCGTTGTATTCAGAAATGTGTTGGGACTTACTTGCTACTTTCAGATTTAGCATTTGATTGAAGTCACAATCATATAAATATCCATCCCAACTTACTGATAATGTATTAGTACACATTACATTTTCTACTGCCATAGGATTGTAGGCTTCTACTAACGAATACATATAATCTTCGTAATTTTCAGAAGCAATTAAGTAATCTAAAAATCGACTGATAGGTAAATTGGTTATGGCAAATAAACTGTTGAATGAGATTCCGAAATCTTCATATAATGCTTTCTTGAAATCAGCTTCTAAAGCTGCTTGATCTCCTGGTAAGAAGGCGCCTGATGGGTTGTATACCAAGTCTAATTGTAAACCAGTTCCTTCAACTCCATAACCCACAGCATTTAGCATCTTTAAAGCTTTAATAGACTTATCGAAAACACCATCACCACGCTGTTTGTCGGTTTTTCCACGCGTCCAATGAGGCATAGAAGAAACCACATGTATATTATGTTTTTTGAAGAATTCAGGTAAGTCGTGATATTTTTTATTCGCTCTGATGATTGTTAAGTTAGAGCGCACAATAAAATCTTTAATTCCTGCTTTGGAAGCTTCTTCTACAAACCAACGAAAACTTGGATTCATTTCTGGTGCGCCACCCGTTAAATCTAACGTGTGTGCTCCCGTTTTTCGAATCACTTCTAAACATTGTTTCATGGTTTCTATGGTCATGATTTCCTTTCGGTCAGGACCAGCATCTACATGGCAATGTGCGCAAACTTGATTACACATGTATCCTAAATTAATTTGAAGAATTTCTAATTTTTTAGGACGTAATGGAAACTGATTGGTTTCTTTTATTTTTTTTGCAAACGTAGGTAATTCGCCATTAGCAAAAATTCCGTTTGATAAAATTTCAACCTGACGTTGTGTGTTTGCTAAATCGTTGTTTCTAGATTTTAAAGATTTTTTCATCATCCTTCCTAATAAAGCTGAAATAAGTTCAGCTTCTCATCATTTTTAGTATTTAATATCCTTCGACTAGTTCCTAGTGTATTTTCAATCAAAATGCATTTTGATTTCAACCAATGCTCAGGATAAGCGACCTGTAATATTTTTGTTTACAAAAATAAACGGTCTGCTTACATTTCTAGTTTGTTCACTTTGTTCATCATTTGAACACCGTGTACTAAAGTAGCGCCACTTTTAATGGCAGCTCCTACGTGAATGGCTTCCATCATTTCTTCTTTAGTGATACCGCGTTGCAATCCGTCTTTTGTATAGGCGTCAATACAATAAGGGCATTGTTCGGTGTGTGCAACTACTAATGCGATTAAGCTTTTTTCGCGTGCGGTTAAGGCGCCTTCTTCAAAGACTTTTCCGTAGTATTCGAAAAACTTGTTTCCTAATTCTTCACTCCACTCTGTTATTTTACCAAACTTACGTAAGTCGGCAGGGTCGTAATATGTTTTAGACATGTATTTTATTTTGGGGGTTAGACGAGACGTTTATTAATACTTTACAAGCAATATTATGAAAAGTATAG
>Ga0193951_1001114_pt1 | contig 12066 bp, 12 predicted proteins | sample BB_2_MG_FD_140370 | JGI IMG/M metagenome (GOLD analysis project Ga0193951, IMG submission 140370) | Microbial mat bacterial communities from the Broadkill River, Lewes, Delaware, United States - BB_2_MG | ecosystem: Environmental > Aquatic > Freshwater > River > Microbial mats | place: USA... | reverse complement strand
TCTGGATATGCCTTATCTTATTACCTTATTCGTTAGCCGAAATACGGCTTATTAAGCGCTATGAGTTTTTTCAAAGCCAGCCAATACAGTGAATAATTGTTCAATTTTTTTAACTAAAGGAATGAGTAATTTCGAATTCTCTTTGTTTGCTTGCCATTGTAATAAATCATCAGCTATCTCTTCGACATAAGGTTGAAAAGTATCAGCTGAGCATGTGAAACCAGCATCTTTTTTAAAAATAGCTTCAAACCCTGCTTTTTTATGTTCACGCAAGTCTGCCAATGTTGCATCAGCGGTTAATGATCTTTTTAGAATCAACGAAATATTTTCAATTAATTGTTGTTCAATCGCTTTAGTAGTCATATTTTTTCTTTATTTGTCTAGTCGAGAGTAACTGCTAATATCAAAAGTTGCTATTAGCAGTCGTTATTAATAGTAATTATGTCAGATTTATTGGTGTTTTGTTAGTTTGACCTGCAATTTCACGTACCAATTTAGGCATTAAAAAGCCGGGTAAACTCGCAAGCATTTCGTTAACTATTTTAACCGCCTTTTTCTCTGTTACATCGAAGTGGGCAGCGCCTTGTACAGGATCAAAAAGGTGAAGATAATAAGGTATGATACCAATATCGAACATTTTTTCACTTAATGCGATTAGCGTATCGCTTTTATCATTGACACCATTGAGTAATACACTTTGATTAAATAAGGGAATGCGAGCTTCACGCAATGGCTCTAGTGCTTGTGCAAAATTATCATCTATTTCATTAGCATGGTTTATATGTAAAACCATAGTTGCTTTTAAGCGGGTACGGATTAATAAATCGACTAAACCCTTAGTAATACGGCTAGGGATAACGACAGGTAATCTTGTATGAATACGCAGACGTTTTACATGCGTTATGGCTTCAATTTGCTCAACTAGCCAAGTTAAGTGAGAATCGTTGGCCATTAAAGGATCGCCACCACTAAAAATGACTTCTGAAATTTCTGAGTGTTCGGCAATATAGATTAATGCTTGCTGCCATCGTTGTTTGTTAGGACTATTTTCTTGATAGGGAAAATGACGGCGAAAGCAATAACGGCAGTTAATGGCGCAACCTGCTCTAACAATCATCAATACCCGATTTTTATACTTATGTAGTAAGCCTTCAGCAACCGTATCGTGTTCTTCTAAAGGATCTGTGCTAAAGCCATCAGACATAATAAACTCATTAGATAACGGCATAACTTGCTTGAGTAAAGGGTCATTAAAATCGCTTTTTTTCATACGACTGATAAAAGGCAAAGGTACTCGAACAGGAAATAATTGTTTGGCGTTGAAATGTTGTAAATACTCAGCACTATTTATATCAAGCAATGTTAAGAGCTTTTCAGGGTCAGTAATGACTTGGCGAAGGTCTTTTTGCCATGAATTTTCATCACAAAGATGCAATTTAGGGTCAATTTGGGTTATTATCTGCGACAATTCTTATTTCAACTTATGATCTTTACCTTAGATGCTGTGTAGTATATTGGGTATGAAGGTAATGGACAATTAATTAAAGAGCACACTTATGGCTAATTTCAGTACTAACCAGTTTAAAGCTGGACTTAAAATCATGCTTGATGGCGAACCATGTAATATTCTTGAAAACGAATTGGTTAAGCCGGGTAAAGGTCAAGCATTCAATCGTGTAAAAATTCGCAAACTAGTATCAGATAAAGTATTAGAGAAAACATTTAAATCAGGTGAGTCGGTTGAAGGCGCTGATGTAATGGATGTTGAACTTGCTTATTTATATGCTGATGGTGAATTTTGGCACTTTATGAATAACGAGACATTCGAACAAATTGCGGCGGATGAAAAAGCTGTATCTGATACAACTAAATGGTTAGTTGAAGGTGATATTTGTACTATTACACTATGGAATAATTCACCTATTTCAGTAACACCTCAAAACTTTGTTGAAATAGACATTACTGAAACTGATCCTGGCTTAAAGGGCGATACTGCAGGCACTGGCGGAAAACCAGCAACGTTATCAACAGGTGCAGTAGTTCGTGTTCCTTTATTTGTACAAATTGGTGAAAAAGTAAGAATAGATACACGTTCAGGAGAATATGTATCACGAGCAACAGCTAAATAATTTAACTAATATAAATGAGTTATCGGCTTCGGCTTGCAGCTGCGTTATTTAAGTAACGAGCACAATATAAATATGAAAAAGTCCAAATAATATTATTTGGACTTTTTTGCTTAGAATTTTTACTAATACTCGGTAGTGATTGGCAGGATTAACGTTTTATCTTTGAAGTAATAATGCTGCAGCACCAAGTAAACCTGGCTGTGGTTCAGTAATAATATAGGTAGGTGTTTGCTTCGGTATATTCGATAAACGTCCTTTTGCTTCAAAACGAGTTCTAAAATCACTGTTTTTAATGAAGTCAATAAAACGTGGTGCAATCCCCCCTGCAATATATACTCCTCCTTGGCAATTTAATGTTAAGGCTAAGTTACCCGCGAAGCTGCCTAAGACTTTACAAAACTGCGTTAATGCTTGTTCACACACCGAACATTTACCAGATACTGCTTGTTGGCTAATTTCAGCAGCGGAAAGGTGCACCTTATCTTGACCGTTAATTGCAATAATTGCTTGATGAATTTGCTCTAAGCCGTAACCAGACAATAACTGTTCATAAGAAACTCGTGCTAAGTTCTTTTTTAAATGTTGTAAAATTTGTATCTCAAGTTCATCAACGGCGGCAAAATCTACATGACCACCTTCACCGCTGAAACAATGCCATTGACTCTTTCCATTTGAGGATATTGGTACTATGTGCGCAACACCTAAACCTGTACCAGGTCCGCATACCGCAATAGGCATTTGAGCTACTGTTGCACCACCGCCAATTTTAACTTTTTGATTATCATTTAATAGCGGAATTGCCATGGCAATAGCTGTATAGTCATTTATCATGGTTAAACTATTTAGGTTAAGCGCTGCTATTAGCTCTTTTTGTGAAAATTCCCACGGTAAATTTGTCATTGAAATAATGTCTTTATCTGTGGGACAAGCAATTGCTAAACAAGCATTTATACAGGTGCCAGCAATATTTTTGTTTTTAATATATAGTGCAATAACATCGATTAAACTCGCAAATTTAGCGCATTGATACGTTTCTATATCTGTATATTGAGATTCACTTTGTGCATTAGCTTGTGCTAAACGAATATTAGTGCCGCCAATATCGGCAATTAAATTAACTATTTTTTTATCATTATTATTCATGTCTACTTTTGCCTAATTATCTATGATTAACGTTAACGGTTGATATATTAATTACCATTAGTGTTTTTCAATGTTTATCGAATAATACCCATTTTAATAAATTTATTTCCTATAAAAGTTTTATTACTGAGTTTAGTACAGGAAATTATAAGACATTTTGCTAACTTTAACGTGTCTAACAAATGAGAATACTATGTTATTGTTTGCGTGACCATGCCTATTTTTGCTGGTATTAGCGTGTAATGTTCCTGATAAAAAATGTACTCATGCTTGGAAGTTTTCGTTGATATATCCATATAGTTGTTGAAGTAAATTATACTATTTTATAATTGTTGCAACGAATGTATTATTACTGTTAACTTAGGTTAACAGTGTGTTAATCTAAGTTAACTATATTATCAAGTTTATCCAAGGAATTTTTAATTATGAAAGCAAGTATCATTTTATTATCTGTAGCACTAAGTAGCTTAGCCATGCCTGCTTCAGCTATTAAATTACCTGATTCGTTAACAAGTAAGTTATCGGAAAGTAATTCAGCAACTGATATCGCTAAGAATGCTGCTACAGATATGGCAAAAAATGCGTTAACAACTTATGCCGCAACTGAGCTTGGTATGTCTGAAGCAATGGTTAGTGGTGGTTTAGCGTCTATTTTTAAAGTTGCACAAGATAACTTAACAACAGAAAACTTTTCAGAGTTAAGTACAGCGATACCGGATATAAGTAGCTATATCGACCAAGCACCATCATTTTCAACCTCAGCGATTACTTCGTTATTAGGTGATAGTAAAGCGTCTAAAACAGCACAAAGTGCGAGCTATTTAGATTCAGCTTTTGAAAGTTTAGGTATTCCAAAAGAAAGCCTTCCGCTTATGATCAGTACAGTTACTAGTTATTTAGATAGTAACGGTTATGGTAATGCTGCAGGAATATTGAAACAAGGGTTAAACTTTTTATAAGCCTTGTTAATCTTTTTAGTCTACTATTTTAAAATAAAAAACCGATATTTTTGTTAAAGAATATCGGTTTTTTTATATTTTCGTGTTGCTAGTTAGCTACTTTGATTCAACTTGATGAATATGTACATCACGTTGCGGGAATGGAATGTTGATATTAGCGTCATCTAATGCGGAATATATACTCGCATAAGCTTTATATTTTGACTCGTAAAGGTTGATGGTTGGTGTCCATAAACGAATACCTAATGTAATCGCGCTGTCAGAAAATTCATCAATACCTACTTGTAGTTTGTTGCTATCGCCAATGATATCAAGTGACATCATGGTTTTTTTCAGTAATTCTGCAACTTCTAAAGGGTTATGCTCATATGAAATTCCAACTTTTAATTCAAGTAATGAGTCATTTTTGGAGTTATGTAGTATTTCGCCAACAATATGTTTATTCGGTACGGTAATGATCACATCATCTTCATTTTTTAATACAGTATAAGCTAAGAGTACTTCTTCAACGACCCCTGTAACACCGTGCACGGTTATGGTATCACCGACCACAAAAGGTCTAATAATAATAATATTAAAGCCAGCCGCGTAGTTAGCTAGTAAACCTTGTAAAGCTAAGCCAGCACCTAAAGAAACAGCACCAATAGCAGCTACAAATGGCGTCACACTAATACCAAGTTTACTTAAGGCTACAATGGTTATCATTACCACAATTATCATTTTTGAGGTATTAGATAAAAATTGGCTTAGGGTTATATCTAATTTATTTTTAAGACAGAGTTTTAATACCCATTTAGATATTTTACCCGCAAGGATATAACCAATAATAAAAACAATTAGTGCGCCAATAAGTTGAAAACTGTAATTGGTAAAGAACTCAATAATAATGTTGTATATATTCGCGACTTGATTTATTTCATCTTTTAATAAATTAGTGGGGTTAAGCGCGGTAGTGACTTTTTCTGTCGTGTCGGCAAGTTGAGTGGTAAACACAAATATTCCTTAATATATGATAGAGCAGCAATTTATCTGCATAGTATAAACAGAATAATAACGTATTTTTATATTAAGCTAAAAGAAAAGAACATAAAATTAATTATTTGGAGTAATTAAATAAGCGTAACTTAAGTCATTATTTTGTTAGGGAAGTGCTTGACCATTTCTCGCCTCGAGTAAACGATACCAGTCTATATGACTGTAATCTAATTCCTGTGATTTTTGTGCAACAATGATACGTTCAGCTGTGGTGGAGCCTATAATAGGATAAATACTAGCAGGATGTTTTAATAGCCAAGCTAAAATAAGTTGCCATGGTTGGCAGTTATATTTTAAAGCTTGTTGTGATAATTCAGCTTTGATTCGTTGCTCGTCAGCAGTTGAAAATGTATTTCCCCATGCAGGATAAGCAACACCTCCAAGAGGGCACCATGCAATAGGTGTTATACCTAATTGTTGGCATTGATCTAAGGTGCCATCTGAAAAACTGCTAATATTATGAATATTGATTTCTATTTGATTCACTAATAAAGGGTCATCTAACGCTGATTGTAATAAAGCTACTTGCGAAGGCGAGAAGTTACTAACACCAAAATGCTTTACTTTACCGCTAGATTTTAATTGGATAAACGTTTCAGCTACATCTTGAGCGTTAAACAAATAATCAGGACGATGTAGTAGAAAGAGATCTAAATAGTCAGTATTAAGGCGTTTTAACGAGTTTTCTACACTGTTCGTAAGATAGTTTGACGAGAAGTCATAACGTTGAGGGTTTCGTCTAATACCTGCCTTTGAAGTGATTATTATATTATTACGTAAGTTTGGCGATTCTTTTAATACCTCGCCAAATAAACTTTCGCATTCACCATCACCATATATATCGGCATGGTCAAAGTGATTGTAGTTATTGTCAATGGCGGTATGAATAGCTAATTTACCTTTTGCACGATCATTAGCTGAGTTGTCACCGGCAATACGCATGCAACCGTAAATAAGACGAGAAGAGCCCGTTGTTGATAATTTTGATATTTGTTGAATTTTCATCTTTATTAGTGGTGAACGTTTGGTGTTAAGTGTAAAAAATATCCCTTACCAGCAAAAGTCAGTTGATAAGTGCTTTCATCGTTTACCAATTGTTTTTCTAATAATCCTTTTTCTACCAATAAGGCAAACATAGTTTTTGAAAGTTCAGTTAATTTGGCCTTAGTATTAATTTCCATTTCAGTCGCTACGCCTTTAAGTGAGTATAATGCTCGAATAATAGCAATTTCAGATTCAGAAATTAGCGGCAGTTGCCCGCTATATGGCGGGTACTGATCTTTAATAAACTTTCCATGGATACTTTTATAGGATGCTTGTATTGCTTGAATATCATCATCTTTATTATCGGTTAATTGAAAAGTATGAAAAACACCCGTCTCTTTAGTTTGATAATCTACTTTAGCGAGAAAAATAGGTAAATTACAGCCTTGAGCAACATGATAAAAACCTGTTTTCCATTTAGTTACCGTGCCACGAGTACCTTCTGGTGTGAAAAGAAAAAATACTCTATTGCCTTTTTGAGAATCAATAAATGCTTTTATTTGATCAACTTGCCCTTGACCTTGTGACGTTCTATTTATTGGCATCGCACCTAACCACATTAATAAGGTGCCTAAAATAGGTGTTTTACATAAACTGTCTTTTATTGAAAAGTAGATTTTTACATCTTGTAATATAGCGGCCCCAAGCGCATAAACAAAATCCCAATTTGACGTGTGCGGTGCAGCTATTGCTACCCCCGCACCTTCTGGCGCTACTTTACATATTTTCCAACCCGCTAATGTAAACCATAATTTAAATAAATATTTTAAAAAGTATTTAGTAAATATGCCGTCAAAAATAGTTTTTTTGCGAATTGATAGAGCTTTGTTAGTCATGGAGTCACATCAGAAGGATGTATGAAAATAGTGAATATTATTATAGCATTGATTTTTTATTTTCTAATAGATTTATGCCACGGTTGAATTTACGATTATTAACACCATATTTAGTGTCTTTATCTATTTACGTTTCATCATTAATCCTTAAGGTATTACCATGACCAATGCAGTAGAAACTAATGCTTTGCAAATAAGCTCCCTTGTAAAAACCTATAAAGGCGGTTTTCAAGCGTTAAAAGGGATTGATTTAACGGTTAAACAAGGCGATTTTTTTGCACTACTTGGCCCTAATGGTGCTGGTAAATCTACCACCATAGGTGTGATCACTTCTTTGGTGAATAAAACTCAAGGCCAAGTAAAAGTATATGGGTATGATATAGATACCGACCTAGAAAAAGCAAAGTCATTTATTGGCTTAGTACCGCAAGAATTTAATTTTAACCAGTTTGAGCCACTTATTAATATTTTAGTTAACCAAGCAGGTTATTATGGTGTTGATAAAAAAACGGCTTTAGTTCGTGCTGAAAAATATTTGAAGCAATTAGAATTATGGGATAAACGTAACTCTGCTGGGCGTGAGTTATCTGGCGGTATGAAACGACGATTGATGATTGTTCGTGCTTTAATGCATGAGCCACAAATGCTGATCTTAGATGAGCCAACCGCTGGTGTAGATATAGAAATTCGTCGAGGCATGTGGGATTTCTTGCAGCAACTTAATGAGCAAGGCATTACGATTATTTTAACGACTCATTATTTGGAAGAAGCCGAAAGTTTGTGCCGTAATATCGCGATTATTGATGGTGGAAAAATTGTTGAAAATACCAGTATGAAAAGCTTGTTAGCACAATTAGATGGTGAAACCTTTGTGTTAGATTTACTCCCCTTTAAAAGTGAGATTGCCCTTAACGGTATTAGCTCGCGCAGGATTGATGATAGTACGTTAGAAATTGATTTACAGAAAAAACAAACGTTGAATTCAGTTTTTGAGCAATTATCTGCTCAAAATGTGGAAGTATTAAGTATGCGCAATAAGAGTAATCGATTAGAAGCTTTATTTGTTAACTTAATTACGAATAATAGCACCAAGAAAGAGGCTAAATAACATGAACAACTCTATTGCCTTAAAAAGCATTTTGAATAAAGAAACTCAACGCTTTATGCGTATTTGGGTACAAACTTTAGTACCACCAGCAATCACCATTAGCCTTTATTTTATTATTTTTGGTTCGCTTATAGGATCTCGTATAGGTGATATGGGCGGCGTTGATTATATGTCATTTATTGTACCAGGCTTGATTATGATGAGTGTCATTACAAACTCATATTCGAATGTAGCATCATCTTTTTTTAGTGCTAAATGGCAGCGTAATGTTGAAGAAATGTTAGTCGCTCCTGTACCTAATTGGGTTATTGTTGCTGGATATGTTGGCGGCGGTATGGCTCGTGGCATTTTGGTTGGCTTAATTGTTACCTTAGTATCATTATTATTTGTTGATATACAAATTCATAATGTGTGGGTAATTGTTGCAACGGTTACGCTAACATCGGCAACCTTTGCTTTAGGTGGCTTAATTAATGCTATTTTTGCTAGAACGTTTGATGATATTTCGATTATTCCAACTTTTATTTTAACGCCGTTGACATATCTTGGCGGTGTGTTTTATTCCATTAGTTTACTGCCTGAATTTTGGCAAGGTGTTTCTCAAGTTAACCCCATTGTTTATATGGTAAATGCTTTTAGATATGGATTTTTAGGTGTTACTGATGTGAGCATAGGTACCGCTTTTATGGTCATCGGTTTTTTTATCGTTACTTTATTTGCTATTGCAATGACGTTAATTAATAAAGGTATAGGCTTAAGAAGTTAAAGAGCATAGTTATTATTATGAAAGAAAATACAAAAATAGATGAGCTTGCTGGTGACTCTAAAGCGATTACCACTAATCAAAGTGGTATACATGAAAAGCTTGATGAAGTGGTGCAAAGGCATTTGACTCATCCTTTTCAAAAACCGTATCAAGTTCATACTCAAAAAGCCTTTGATGATATTAATGAACGAGTTAAAGCTTATATTGAAGGTAATCCTGATGGCAAAGTGATTCTTGATTCTTGTTGTGGTGTTGGACAAAGTACGCGTCTACTTGCATCATTAAATCCTGATGCATTAGTGATTGGCGTCGATAAGTCATCGAGTCGTATAGAGCGTAATGTTAAGGGGTTTGATGCTATAAATGGCTATCAAGCAGAGAACTTTCAGTTGGTAAGAGCTGATTTAAATGATTTCTATCGTTTGGTGAAAACGGCTAATTGGCCTATCAGCAAACATTATATTTTGTATCCTAATCCTTGGCCAAAATCAAAGCATTTGCAACGCCGTTGGCATGGTAGTGCGGTATTTCCAACCTTGATTAGCCTTGGTAAAGAAATTATTTTACGTAGTAATTGGCGATTATATTTAGAAGAGTTCCAACAAGCAGCTAATCATGTGGACTTAATTGGAGATATTTCTGCTTTGGAAATAGATGAGCAACCATTGACTCCATTTGAAGCTAAATATCAAGCAAGTGGTCAAATTTGCTGGCAATTATCTTTTACTCGTTAAGTATTAAAATAACTATTTTATGGCTTTTTTCACTATTATTTTATGTAGTAGATAATCATAACATCCATAATTCTTTTTAAATCAATCACTTGTTTTTATGGCATAACAATTGATTGCTCTTATGAATATAAAGGCATTTTAAGGAAGTGATGATGAAAGCGATGAAAAATAAAATCTTAATGATAATAACGATGTTAGTTATGTTGGTACAGGTTGGATTAATTTATGTGAGTACATTAATTAGTTAACTGGTAATCGCTACTGCTGCTTTGCATTATTCAGAAAAAAGAAGACATTTAGCCATTTTTTTATTAAAGTTCACCACTTAAATATCTATACTTTTGAATGAACTCGTATGACTACGACGCCCAAGCGTACCGCCCAAGCTACACCAGCAGCCTTACATCGGATTTTTACCCTTGCGGAGAAACCCGATTCTACTTTAGGGCGCATTGAGCAAGAAATATCTCAAAACCTGCTCGGCTTTTTGAATAACCATATAGTGGCGAGTAAAAATGCGTTAACGGATATTGAGCAAGATTTTGTCTGCCCGCTTATTCCTGAGCAGCCAGAGTTCGTTTCTGATCATATGCACCACTTATTAGATAAGTTAGTGTCACAATCAGTTCATACTGCTAGTCCGACTTTTATCGGTCATATGACTTCAGCTTTACCTTCTTTTATTTTACCTTTATCTAAGTTGATGGTGGGTCTTAATCAGAACTTAGTAAAAGTAGAAACATCTAAAGCCTTCACGCCGTTAGAGCGACAAGTCGTCGGTATGATGCACAATTTAGTGTACAAAGAAAGTGAAAGCTTTTATCAAGCTTGGATGCATAGCGCAGAACATTCGCTAGGCGCTTTTTGCTCTGGTGGTACTGTTGCTAATATTACAGCACTCTGGGTCGCTCGTAATAAGTTACTTAAGGCTGAGGGTAGTTTTAAAGGAATTACTCGTTCAGGCTTATTTGCAGGCCTACAACATTATGGCTATCAAGGTTTAGTTATTCTTGTCTCAGAACGTGGTCATTATTCTTTGAAAAAGTCGGCCGATATACTCGGTATTGGGCAAGATAGCGTTATTGCCATTGAAACTGATGAAAATAATAAAATAAATTGTCAAAAACTAGCAGAAAAATGCGAAGAACTACAGAAGCTGAATATTAAAGTACTAGCCATCGTTGGTATTGCGGGCACAACTGAAACTGGTAATGTAGATCCTTTAAATGAAATGGCTGCAATTGCTAAACAACACGGATGCTATTTTCATGTGGATGCCGCGTGGGGTGGCGCAACCTTATTATCGAATAAACATCGACATATCCTTGCTGGTATTGAACATGCCGATTCAGTTACGATTGATGCGCATAAGCAAATGTATGTACCTATGGGAGTAGGGATGGTGTTATTTAAAGATCCTTCATCTGTTGAAGAAATCGAACATCATGCGGAGTATATTTTACGAAAAGGTTCAAAAGATTTAGGTAGTCACACCTTAGAAGGCTCTCGGGCAGGAATGGCGATGCTTGTTTATTCAAGCTTACATATTATTAGTCGACCAGGCTATGAAATGTTGATCAATCAGGCCATTGAAAAAGCAGAATATTTTGCTGAGATTATTCATCAGCATGATGACTTCGAATTGATTACAAAACCAGAATTATGTTTATTAACTTATCGTTATGTACCTAAATCAGTACAGCTTTTGCTATCTCAAGTTGATGAAACTAAGCAGAAAGAAATTAATGTTATTTTAGGTGAGCTGACACAGTTTATTCAAAAACGTCAACGTGAAGATGGTCACTCCTTTGTGTCAAGAACGCGTATTCAAGTCGCTCGTTATGGCGGCGAAAAAGTGATTGTTTTCCGTGTTGTCCTAGCTAACCCATTAACAAGAAAAAGCAATTTACGTGATATTCTTGCAGAGCAATGCAAATTGGCGCAAGAAAGTGAAATATTATTACCTAAATTATTTGATTTAGTAAAAGACAACTAATCTCTGGCTTGATATTGATGAGCTGATATCGGTTGTCTTGTTACTGTAAATGATTGTAGTTTTTTTATGATAGTTTAACCGGTAAATTATCAATTAGTCTTGCTTTACCTAAATAGGCCGCAGCTAAAATAACAATATTTTTATCGTTTGGTGAGGCTGGTGCTAATGTTTGTGCATGACATAAATTAATATAGTCAGTTTTTAAGCCAGCTTTATCAAGTTTTTCACTTGCTTGCATTAGCAATACGGCATAGTCTCTAGCTTGATGTCCGGCTTGTAATGCTTCGCTTAACCATAATAAGGTTTTGTATAATAC
>Ga0193951_1001107_pt1 | contig 12097 bp, 11 predicted proteins | sample BB_2_MG_FD_140370 | JGI IMG/M metagenome (GOLD analysis project Ga0193951, IMG submission 140370) | Microbial mat bacterial communities from the Broadkill River, Lewes, Delaware, United States - BB_2_MG | ecosystem: Environmental > Aquatic > Freshwater > River > Microbial mats | place: USA... | reverse complement strand
CAAAGAACACAAATACAATGATGTTACAAAACGTATGGCAAGGTTTCTATTTTTACTTTTACTTTTTTAGTAAGAGACGAGACTTTGTATCATATTGTTAACCTAACAAAAAATAATATAACCAATCAAAGTCTCGAATTTATCGAGGCTTTTTTTTTGATTTAAAATGAAAAAAATAGCCATTCAAGGAATACAAGGAAGCAACCACCATATTGTTGCAAATAACTACTACGGAGAAAACATCGACTTAAACGAATGTTTATCTTTTGACGTACTGGTTGATAGCCTTATCAATTCAAGAAGTGAGCAAGCAATTATGGCTTTAGAAAACACCATAGCAGGCTCAATCATACCCAACTATGCCCTAATTGACAAGTACAATTTGCATATTTCTGGTGAGTATTACTTGTCTATACATCATCATTTAATGGCGTTACCTGACCAACGAATTGAAGACATCACTGAGGTTTGTTCGCATCCGATGGCATTACTACAATGTAAAGAATTTTTCAAACAACATAAACACATTAAGTTAGTTGAAGATGTTGACACTTCTGCTGTTGCAAAAAGAATCGCGGATCAACAATTAAAAGGAGTTGCAGCAATTGCACCTAAAATGGCTGCTGATATTTTTAATTTATCTGTTATTGAAGATGAAATTCAAACAATTAAAAATAACGCAACTCGATTTGTATTTCTTCAAACAAGTCTTCCAAAAAATGGTAAAAGTGAAATCAATAAAGCTTCATTAAAATTTGAACTAGATCACAAAAGAGGAAGTTTAGCTACAGTGCTAAATGTAATGAGCGACTGTAAATTAAACCTTACTAAAATACAATCGCTCCCCAAAATCGAGACGCCTTGGAAGTACTCTTTTTTCGTAGATGTAACTTTTGAAAAATATGAAGATTACGAAAAAGCAAAAGCCATCATACAAATTATGGCAGAAGAATTTAAAATATTAGGTGAATATAAAAACGGAAGATTATGATACAGTTTGCTAATAGATTACAAACCGTACAAGAATACTACTTCTCTAAAAAATTACAAGAAGTACGTCAATTAATTTCAGAAGGTAAACCAATTATAAATATTGGAATTGGGAGCCCTGATTTACAACCTCCAACATCGGTATTAAAAGCTATTCAAGATAGTTTGCAAGATACTGGAGCACATAGTTATCAGAGTTATCAAGGTTTACCTGAATTTAGACAAGCGGTTGCAAACTTTTACCAAAACAACTATAAAGTCAGCATTAATCCTGCTAACGAAGTACTCCCTTTAATGGGAAGTAAAGAAGGAATTATGCACATCTCATTAGCTTTTTTAAATGAAGGTGATGAGGTGTTAATCCCTAATCCAGGATACCCAACCTATAGTTCTGTGACTAATTTATTAGGAGGAGAACCTATTTTTTACGAGTTAGAAGAAGCGACTAACTGGCAACCTAATTTTGAAGCTCTAGAAAAACTCGATACTTCAAAAATAAAGTTGATGTGGGTAAATTATCCGCACATGCCAACAGGTGCCGATGCTACCAAAGAAACTTTTCAAAAGTTGATTGACTTTGGAAAAAAACATAACATAGTTATTGTAAATGACAATCCGTATAGCTTTATATTGAATAAACACCCTCAAAGTATTTTACAAATTGAAGGCGCAAAAGATGTTGCTTTAGAATTAAACTCAGTAAGTAAATCTTTTAACATGGCTGGATGGCGCGTAGGAATGTTATTAGGCAAACCCGAATTCTTAACCGAAGTTTTAAAAGTAAAAACTCAAATGGATTCTGGTATGTTTTACGGAATTCAGAAAGGAGCTACCAAAGCATTAGAACTAGATAATGATTGGTTTACTCAACTAAACAACACCTATAAAAAAAGGCAAAAATTAGTGTTTGAGTTAGCAGAAAAATTAGGATGTACCTACGATAAAAACGCATCTGGAATGTTTGTTTGGTGTAAACTTCCTGAAGGAAAAACATCTGAAGAGATGATTGATGATTTGTTATATAACAAACATATTTTCGCTGCTCCTGGAACCATTTTTGGTAGCCAAGGTGAGGGTTATATTCGTTTCTCATTATGTGTGCCAGAAGAAAAAATTAACGAAGCAATCAACAGGATATAATGAACATATTTATCATAGGACTAGGATTAATCGGCGGAAGTTTTGCCCTAGATATTCAGCAAGAATTTAAAAATGCCACTATCTACGGAGTAGATTCCAACAAAGAACATGGAGATCTTGCTTTAGAAAGAGGAATCATCCATCAAAAAGCAACATTTTCAGAATTATCAAATGCAGACATAGTTATTGTTGCCATTCCTGTAGATGTTTCTCAAGAAGTAATTTTAAAAACATTAGATAGCATCTCTGATACTTGTTTGGTTTTTGATGTAGGTTCGACTAAAGAACTGATTTGCGATGCTGTTAAAAATCATTCGAAACGAAGAAATTTTTTAGCAACACATCCTATTGCCGGAACTGAATTTTCAGGACCAAGTGCTGCTTTGACAAATCTATTTAGAAACAAGACTAATATTATTTGTGAGGTAGAAAAAACCGCATTCAAATTACAGGAAAAAGCATTAGACATTTTCTCAAAATTAGGAATGCGCATCCGATATATGGATGCTAAATCGCACGACAAACACATTGCCTACGTATCACATTTATCACATATTAGCTCTTTTATGCTAGGTAAAACTGTCATTGAAAAAGAGAAAAATGAACGTGATATTTTTGATATGGCTGGTAGTGGATTTGCTTCTACTGTACGTTTAGCAAAAAGTTCACCAGCAATGTGGACACCTATTTTTGAGCAAAATAAAGAAAATGTTATTGAGTCTCTGAATGAATATATTCATAACTTACAACAATTCAAAACTTTATTAGAAAACAACGATTTTCCAGAAATATATACAGAAATGGAAAACACCAATCATATAAAACAAATATTAAACGGAATTTTAGAGGTTGTACCTCAATAATAAAAACTAAAATGGAGAATACAAAAGAGTTAAGAACATGGTTAGATGCTTTCGGATTAGGGCATCCACTAGTAATTGCAGGACCTTGTAGTGCAGAAACAGAAGAACAAGTATTACAAATTGCACACGAATTAAAAGACACTGATGCCACTGTTTTAAGAGCTGGAATTTGGAAACCTCGTACTAGACCAGGTAATTTTGAAGGTGTTGGTGCTTTAGGATTAAAATGGTTACAAAAAGCAAAACAAGAAACAGGAATGTTAATTGCTACTGAAGTAGCCAACAAAGATCACGTAAAACTTGCAATTGAGCACGACGTAGACATCTTATGGATTGGTGCCCGCACTACTGTAAGTCCTTTTATTGTTCAAGAGATTGCAGATGCTTTAGAGGGGACAGATAAAATCGTACTGGTAAAAAATCCTGTAAACCCTGATCTACCATTGTGGTTAGGTGCCATAGAACGCTTGTATGCTAAAAACATTAAAAAACTAGGGGTTATCCATAGAGGTTTCTCTACTTACGAAAAAACAAGGTACCGTAACAATCCTGAATGGCAAATTCCTATTGAATTACAAAACCGTTTCCCTGATTTACCATTAATTTGTGATCCATCACATATTGCTGGTCGTCGTGATATTATTTTTGATGTTTGTCAAACTGCCCTAGATTTAAACTTTGATGGTTTAATGGTTGAAACTCATTACGATCCTGATAATGCATGGAGTGATGCTGCACAACAAATTACTCCTAAATCATTAATTCAAATGATGATTGATTTAAAAGTTAGAAAAGCCACAGATACAGAAACTGAATATAGAAACGCATTGAACACCCTACGTACTCAAATTGACGTAGTTGATCATCAATTAATTGAAATGTTAGGTAAGCGTATGAAAATAGCAGATTCAATTGGTAAATTGAAAAAAGAGAAAAACGTTGCTATTTTACAAACTAAGCGATGGAACGAAATACTAGGTAAAATGATTTTAGAAGGTGATGAACGTGGTTTAAGTGAAGAGTTTGTACTTAAAATGTTCAAAGCAATACACCAAGAAAGTATTAATCATCAAGAAAAGATTATTAACAGTTAAATATCTAAAAGACCGCTAACAAAATAGCGGTCTTTTTTATTCTATTTATTGTATTTTCATCCTACCAAACTTTAACTAAATGAAACCTATTCATACAATTGATGATGTTATAGATACACTACAAGATATCATTAACGAATCTATCAATAACAAAAGTCCGTTAGGATATTTTGCAGCTTTATACCAAAAAGTAACAATCAAGGTAAAAGAAGGCATACAAAACAATTATTTTGATGATAACCAACGAATGGAAGAACTCGATATAATTTTTGCTAAAAGATATATAGAAGCTTATTACAATTACCAAAACAATATACCTATCACTTCCTCTTGGAAAAAAGCTTTTGGCATAGCTAATAAATATTGGTATATAGTTTTACAACATTTACTAGTTGGCATGAATGCACATATTAATTTAGATTTAGGAATAGCGGCAGCAGAAGTTTCCAAAGGGCAAAATATCCAAAACTTACATGGTGATTTTAATAAAATTAATGAAATTTTATCTTCTTTAGTTAATGATGTTCAAGATGATTTAGCCAAAGTATATCCTTTTTTAAAGAAAATTCTTACTTGGACTAAAGATGTTGATGATTTTTTAGTTGATTTCAGCATGGAGCTAGCAAGAAATGGTGCTTGGGATTTCGCTGTAGAATTAGCCAACACACCAACTAATAATATTGAAAACACTATACATAAAAGAGACATTAAAATAACCGAAAAAGCAGATTTGGTTATTTCTCCAGGTTTTATCCCAAAACTAATTTTTATGATTATTAGAGTTTCAGAAATAGGAACAGTAACTCAGAAAATTAAAGATTTAACAGATTAAACAATACTAAAACATTCAATTTTTATTCTCATCTTTGTTCTATGACAGGAACGGTTTATAAATCTACAGGAAGTTGGTATTGGGTAAAGTCTGAAGGCGAGCTATATAAGTGTCGTATTAAGGGAAAGTTTCGTATCAAAGGAATTAAAAGCACCAATCCTATCTCAGTAGGTGATATTGTTGATTTTTCATTAGAAACCAAAAATGATGAAGAAACGGGTTTAATTACCAATATTCACGAACGTAAAAACTACATTGTTCGTAAATCTGTGAATCTATCAAAGCAAACTCATGTAATTGCTTCTAATATTGATCAGGTATTTTTATTGATTACCATCGACAACCCTCCTACTTTTACTACATTTATAGATCGTTTTTTAGTTACTGCTGAAGCCTATTCAGTCAAAACTGTATTAGTTTTTAATAAAATTGACTCTTATGAAATTGAGCAGCGTGCTGAAATTTTGTATCTAAAAGACATTTATGAAGCTATTGGCTACGAATGTATAGAAGCTTCCGCTACTCAAGATATTAATATCGATAAAATTAAAGAATTAATGACAGGCAAAGTAAGTATGTTTGCTGGTCACTCGGGCGTTGGAAAAACCACCTTAGTTAACGCTATAGAACCTTCTTTAAACTTAAAAACAAAAGAAATTTCTGAACAACACAAACAAGGGCAACACACTACTACTTTTGCTGAGATGTTCGATTTAAGTTTTGATGCTCGTATTATAGATACTCCCGGAATTAAAGGTTTTGGTGTAGTTGACATGGATAAAGATGAATTAGGCGATTATTTTCCTGAGTTTTTTGCTTTAAAACAAAACTGCAAATTCAATAATTGTATTCATGTAAACGAACCACAGTGTGCTGTTAAAGAAGCTTTAGAAAATGAAGAGATTGCTTGGTCTCGTTATAAAAGTTACCTACAAATTTTAGAAGGAGAAGATGAACACTACAGAACTGATATTTGGGAATAATATAAATTAGTCTACCATTTACAAAAATTTACAACCCCCAACAATCTATATAAAATGAAAATTGTAATTCAACGCGTTTCAAAAGCTAGCGTTACCATTGAAAATAAAAAAGTAGCCGAAATACAAAGCGGTCTTTTAATTTTACTTGGAATTGTTAATGAAGATACTCAAGAAGATATTAAGTGGTTATCAAACAAAATAACTAACCTCCGTATTTTCAATGATGATGAAGGTGTTATGAATAAATCGATTAAAGATATTAATGGAGATATCATTGCTGTAAGTCAATTCACTCTACATGCTTCTACTAAAAAAGGAAATCGTCCTAGTTATATTAAAGCTGCTAAACCTAATATTGCTATTCCTTTATATGAAAAATTTGTTCAACAGGTTGAAGTTGATTTAGGAAAAAAAGTACAAACAGGTCAATTTGGAGCTGACATGAAAGTAGAATTATTAAATGATGGTCCTATAACTATCATTATTGACTCCAAAGACAAAGTGTAATTGCAATTAATCGATATCCATACACATACTTCATCTACTAGAAAAGATGTTTTTTCAATAGAAAATAAATATCCTAATTCAACTGATTTTAGCACTCCTTTTTCTATTGGAATTCACCCTTGGTATATTTCTGAAAATTCTTTGCAAAACGATTTGAAAATTGTTGAAGAGCAACTAAGTTCCCAAAATTGTTATGCTGTAGGCGAATGTGGCTTGGATAGAATAACCGAAACAGATTTCTCTCTTCAATTAGAAATTTTTAAGCAACAAATTCAGCTTTCTGAAAAATACAGTAAACCTTTAATCATTCATTGTGTAAAGGCTTTTCAGGAAATTATTCAGTTGAAAAAAGAAATCAAACCAAAACAACCTTGGATTGTTCACGGATTCAATAAAAATCACCAAATTGCGCTCGATTTAACACAACATCAAATATGTATATCCTTCGGAGAAACCTTATTAAAAAACGAGAGGCTACAAGAAACTTTTTCAAAACTTCCATTAAACTTTCTTTTTCTTGAAACTGATACTTCTGAAGAATATATTGAAAACATATACAACATTGCTAGCGAACTACGAAAAATCGAAAAACAAGAATTTATAAATACTGTAAAACAAAATTTTAGAAGAATATTTAAGAGATGAGTTGGTTAGAACGTACCGAATTATTGGTTCAAAAAGAAGGATTAGAGAAAATTAAAAATGCCAATATTTTAGTAGTTGGATTAGGAGGTGTTGGATCGTTTGCTGCAGAATTTATTGCTCGAGCGGGTGTGAACAAAATGACCATTGTGGATGGCGATGTTTTTGACAAAACAAATATAAACCGTCAACTACCTGCATTACATAGCACCATAGGAAAATCTAAAGCGCAAACAATGGCAGATAGGCTTAAAGATATCAATCCAAATATTGAATTAATCGTTTTAGAAGAGTTTTTATCTCCCGAAAAAGCTTTTGAAATAGTAACCCCAGAATTTGATTATGTATTAGATTGTATTGATAGTATCTCTCCAAAAGTTAACTTAATTCTAGCTGCACGTAGAAAAAAAGTAAAACTTATTAGTTCTATGGGAGCTGGTGGAAAATTGGACGCTTCAAAGGTAAAAGTAAAAGACATTAGCAAAACTAAGCATTGCAAAATGGCGAAAACTTTGCGTAAACGTTTAACAAAACTAAAAGTTGATAAAGGTGTTAGAGCTGTATACTCTGAAGAAATTCAAATCCCTAAAAGCTTAAAGCTTACCGACGGAACCAATTATAAAAAATCGTATTACGGAACCATAAGTTACATGCCTGCAGTATTTGGCTTACAAGCTGCTTCACATGTGATTAATCACCTCTTAACAAAAAAATAAATCCCATGGAAATTATTTTTTTGTTACATTTGCACCCAATTAATAATCATTATTAAAAACTCAAAGATGAAAAAAACAATTTTAGCTATTGCTTTTATAGCAATTGGAGCTGTTGCTTGTAAAACAGAGAAAAACAAAACTACTGTTAGCGAAGAAAAAGAAGTAGCAAAAACAGAAAATATCATTAACACATACAAAGCAAACGTTGCTGAATCTGTAGTTACTTGGAAAGGAACTAAGCCAACTGGTGCTCATAACGGTGTTGTAAGCTTAGCAAAAGGAACTATAGAAATTGAAAACGGAGCTGTAAAATCTGGTGAGTTCGTTATCGACATGAATACTATCGTCTGTCAAGATTTAGAGGCTGGTAAAGGTAAAGAAGATTTAGAAGGGCACTTAAAAAATGCTGATTTCTTTGATGTTGAAAAATTCCCAACTGCTAAGTTTGAAGTATCTAGTTCTGAAGTAAAAGACGGAAAAGTTCACGTAACTGGTAACTTAACTTTAAGAGATGTTACTAAGAGTATTACTATTCCTGCTACTATTACTGAAGCTGAGGATACTGTTACTTTTAAAAGTGATGTTTTTAGTATTGATAGAACTGACTTTGGTGTAACTTACAAGTCTAAGAAAATTGATGCTGCTTTAAAAGATAAATTCATTAACGATTTAATGGAAATTTCTTTTGACGTTAAGGCTAAAAAATAATTTTAGTTTTCTATAGAAACTAAAAAAGGGTTGACAACTGTCAACCCTTTTTTTATTCTTTTATAAATACTTCTACTTCAAACAACTCTTTAAAATGTTTTAGAATTTTTTCTTTCACTTCTTCCTCTGGTATTTTTCTTCCCAATTCGGCTTCCATAGAAGTTACTGCTTTACCACGAATTCCACAAGGAATTATATTATCAAAGTATCCTAAATTAGCGTTTACATTTAATGCGAATCCATGCATGGTTACCCATCTACTCGCGCGAATTCCCATTGCGCAAATCTTTCTAGCAAACGGTGTTCCAACATCTAACCAAACACCTGTTTCTCCTTCGCTTCTTTCAGCTTTAATCCCATATTCAGCAATTGTTAAAATGATAGATTCTTCTAACAAGCGTAAATACTTATGAATATCGGTAAAGAAATTTTCTAAGTCTAAAATTGGATACCCAACTATTTGACCAGGGCCATGGTAGGTAATATCTCCTCCTCTATTAATTTTATAAAAAGTAGCTTCTTTTTCTTTAAGCTTCTCTTCATTCAATAATAAATTACTAATATCTCCAGATTTTCCTAGCGTATATACATGCGGATGCTCAACAAATAAAAAATAATTTGGAGTTTCAATTTCTCCTTCACCATTCCTCTTTTCTCTTTTTAATGAAACTATATTATCTAACAAGCTTGTTTGGTAATCCCATGTTTCTTTGTAATCTTTTTTTCCTAGATCACTAACTCTTACTTTTTTATTCATAAATTAGGCGTCTAAATAGACCTACAAAGGTAGGGAAAATTAAACTTTTACTGTTATATGTAAGACTTATCAATAACTAAATCATGTCGAAAAGAAACTCCCTTCTCTTATTTTATGTTTTACTTCTTTCAACCACAGGTTTGTTCTCTCAACAAATGTGGACAAAGGCTTCTAACGAAACAATTAAGCTTCAAAAAAAAGAAGTGCTTACAACGAAAATCTCTCCTAATCAGCACTTGCTAATGAGGTTAGATTTAGAGAAGTTTACAAGTATTTTATTAAGCTCAAAAGCTAAAAGTACATCTGGTGGAAAAATAATAACACTTCCTAGTGCTACTGGGGAGGTTAAAAGATTTTCAGTAAAAGAAACTTCTTATTTAGCTCCTGAATTAGCTGCAAAATTCCCACAAGTAAAATCATTCTCTGCTCAAGGAATTGATGACACTTCCTCTACAGCAAAAATAAGTATCGGAAAAGATGGCGTACATATTATATTGTTCACCTCAAATGAGAGTACTGTTTATATTGACCCTTACACAAAAGACCATAAAGAATATGTCGTTTATAAAAAAGGGGAACTTGCTTCTTTAGAAGATGATTTCTCTTGTAAACTTGAAAATACTGCTCAAAAAAACATTTCCTCTTCTCCACAAGGTAGAAATGCCAATGATGGAACTTTAAGAACTTTTAGAACTGCCATTGCTTGTACTGGTGAGTATGCACAATTCCACATAAATAATCAAGGCATATCACCAACCGCTAGCGAAACAGAAAAAAAAGCTGCTGTGTTATCTGCCATGAACACTACCATGACCCGTGTTAACGGTATTTTTGAAAGAGATTTAGCTGTGAGAATGGTTCTTGTTAACAACAATGATGAGTTAATTTTCTTAGACGCTGAAACTGATGGATTATCGAATGATAGTGCTAGTCTTTTAATAGATGAAAGCCAAGAGAAATGTGATGCTATTATTGGAGATACTAATTATGACTTAGGTCATATATTTAGTACAGGTGGTGGAGGTGTAGCTGAAGTAGCCTCTGTCTGTACTACAGGGTACAAAGCTAGAGGTGTAACAGGAAGAAGCCAACCTGTTGGAGATGCTTACGATATTGATTATGTAGCGCATGAAATAGGACATCAATTTGGCGCAACTCATACATACAACAATTCTTGTAGTGGTAATAGAAGTCTTGAAACTGCCGTTGAACCTGGAAGTGGATCAACTATTATGGCTTATGCTGGTATTTGCGCACCAAACATACAAGAAGCGAGTGATGATTATTTCCACGCTGTTAGTATCGCTCAAATGTGGAGGCATTTACAAGGAGCGGGTAGTTGTGCTAGTACTTCTAACACAGGAAATACTGCTCCCACAGCTAACACAGGAAACAATGTAAGTATTCCTAAATCTACACCTTTTGTTTTAAAAGGACAAGCTACAGATGTAGACGGAACAGAATCTTTATCATATACTTGGGAACAAATTGACAATGAAGTAGCAACCATGTCTCCTTTACCAACCAATACTGGTGGGCCAATGTTCAGATCTTTATCTCCTTCAAAATCTCCAAATAGATACTTCCCTGCTCTTTCAACTGTAGTAAGTGGTAATACTTCTACTGAATGGGAAGTTCTTCCTTCTGTAGCAAGAGAATTAGATTTTGCTTTTACAGTTAGAGATAATCATGTAGGAGGAGGTAGTTCAGCTAGAGATGATATAAAAGTTACCGTTGTAGACGTACAACCTTTCGTAGTTAATAACCAACCTACTTGGGCGCCAAACACAACCAGAGAAATTAAGTGGCTGGTTGGTCAGACCAATGCATCTCCTATTAACTGTCAGAGTGTAAATATAAAATTATCTACAAACGGAGGTATTTCTTTTGATGTTGTCCTTATTGAAAACACACCAAACGACGGTATAGAGTCTATCACACTTCCTAATCTACCTACAACAAACAATGCTATTTTAATGATTGAAGCTGCTGATAATATTTTTTACAATATTACTCCTGAATTCAAAATAGATACTACACCTGACTTTGCAATCTCTAATTTAAGCGGAGATATTGCCTTATGCGGTAGTGCTTCTAATGATGTAACATTTGAATTGGATTATGTTGTATCTAACGGATTTAATAATATAGTTACTTTTTCAGCTTCTGGAGCTCCGACTGACTCTTCTATTTCATTTGACAAAAATACTGTAAGTAATAACTCCAAAGTCACAGTAACTATTGATAACATTAATAGTGCCGCTACGGCAGATTATGTTATCAATATTGTAGCTTCTGATGGTTCTCTTACAAAATCAATAAACCTTAACCTAAACAAAAACGACAATCTTTGTAAATCTGCAGGTACTACAGAATCTCAAATCAGCATTACCAATGTAGCTTTTAATGATATTAATAACAGTTCTACTAAAACAACAGGCTATTCTGATTTTAAAAGTCAAAGTACCATAGTAGGAAAAGGAGAAAGTTACACGCTAACAACTACTATTAATAATGACGGTTTTAGTAATATTAAAACCTTTGCTTGGATAGATTGGAACCAAAACTGTGTGTTTGATATTGACGAAGCTTATGAAGTTTCAAACAACACCGTTACAATCACAGTTCCTGAAAATGCTGCTGTAGGTTCTACAACAATGAGAATTACTACAAAATTAAATTCTGCACCTGATGCTTGTGAATTAAGCTTAAATGGTGAAGTAGAAGACTATACTATCATTATTGAAGAACGATTTGCAACTGACAACAGTTTATTTAAAGATCTCCAAGCATATCCTGTTCCTTCCAACGGTAGCTTAACGGTAAGCTTTAGAGTAAAAGATAAAAACGCTACCATTATCCGTT
>Ga0193951_1001106_pt1 | contig 12097 bp, 11 predicted proteins | sample BB_2_MG_FD_140370 | JGI IMG/M metagenome (GOLD analysis project Ga0193951, IMG submission 140370) | Microbial mat bacterial communities from the Broadkill River, Lewes, Delaware, United States - BB_2_MG | ecosystem: Environmental > Aquatic > Freshwater > River > Microbial mats | place: USA... | reverse complement strand
TTTTTCCAGTTCTTATTTCAAGGAGTTTTTCAAAAATATTCATTAATGTTTTTGATTAAATATAAAATGTTGTCGCGACTTGAAAAGTTAATCACATTTTTTATATTCTTGTCAAAAAAATAGTAGTTTTTGGCTATTTAATGGGAATTTAATACCTAGCTATTAAATTTAATAGTTTATGTACATATTTTCGTTTGGTATTTTTTGTTTAAATACTTTGTACAAGCTATTTAGTAGTTTGTTTTTCATAACAATAATTAAGATTATGTTTTTTTAATATTCTTTTATATTTCTCTTCATTTGTTTCATCTGTATTTACTGCACTATAGTTTATAGTTAAATTTGAAATTATAAAAGTATTAGGGTCATTAGGAGCATTTTTTGTACACTCATAGTATTTAATTAAAAGAGGTTTAGGTTCAGGTGCTTTCTTAGTTAAATTATTAATTGGAATAACTAAAGATAAAAATATTAGAGATAAAATGATATAAACTTTCATAAATTTCCTTATAATTTAAAATAAAATATTATACTGATTGAATATTATAATATATAATGACATTATATAGTATTAAGAATAATTATTTTATACTTTTTTATTATTGGGGAAGAAAATGTATAAAATATTACTTTTAATCATATTAGCTAATGTATATTTAGTAGCTAATGAAACAGCTGAACAAATAGAAAAAAGATTTGAACAAGAAAAAAAACCTATATCTACTTTTAGTAAAAAAAGGAGACCATTTAAAGAAGAAGGTTTTAATTTAGAAGAAGCTAAAAGAATCAAATTTTCAGTAGGTCTATTGATGATACAAGATTCTAATGTTTTTTCTAAAATAGATTTAATTAATCATTTTAAGTACCTTACTAAAGGAGAAATAACTTTATATGATTTAATAGTTGCTGTTAATAAACTTACTCAAAAGTATTATACAAATGGTTACCCTCTTTCAAATGCATACTTACCTGCAAATCAAGAAATTTATTTAAATGCACCAAATACAATTAAAATTAATCTTGTAGAACCTTTTTTAGATGATGCAATAAAAGGAATAAATGATAAAAGAATGATTGTTGTAAAAATGAAAAATAAATTATTTCCTAAAAAAGAAATAAAAAGAAAAAATTTAGAAGAGTTTTTATCTCTTACAAAAAAAATCTCAGGTATTTCAAGTCTTATTTTAGATAAGTCTGAAATTAAAAAAGCAAGTTCTTTTACAACTGAACAAAAAATATTATCAGGATTTTTTTCTGTTGATAATAGAGGAACAGAAGCTGTTGGAGAATATCAAATTATAACTGGACTATCTATAAAAAATCCTTTTGGTTATATTACAAATACTGATCTTTTATATGCAAGAAGTTTTGATAGCAAGGAATTAGATTATTTTTCATTAACTAATAATTTCTTAATTAATGAATCAGGACTTAATTTTTCAATAAACACTACTTATAGTAATTCAGAGCCTGGTATTCAAGCACTTAGAAGTATAGACCAAAAAAGTAAAAATAAATCATTAAATTTAAGATTAAATCAACCAATAATTAGTTCAAGAGATGAAAATTTAGATTTTAGTTTGAAACTAGATATGGGAAATTCAAAAAGTCTTAGCCTAGATTCCAAAATTTCAGAAGATAAAACAAGAATTTTTAGGACTGAATTAAATTATGATTTTTCTGATGAAGATAGTGTAAATCAAATCATTTTAGAATATAGCAAAGGTTTAACTATATTAGGCTCTATTGATAGTGATTCTAGTTTAAAGTCAAGAGCTGACGCTGAAATCAATTTTGATAAATTAAATATCTTTCTTTCAAGAACACAAAAATTAATTAACAAAGTTAGTTTATATGGAGCATTAAACTCACAGTTTTCAGCTGACCCACTATTATCAGGAGAAGAATGTGGTATTGGAGGTAAACAATTTGGTAGAGCTTATGATTCCTCTGAAATAACTGGAGATACTTGTTATTCTGCTAGTCTTGAATTAAGATATGTTTTAGATGATATAGGAAAGTATCAAACATATACTTTTTATGATATAGGAAAAGCAAAAAATAAGAAAACTTCTACAACTAATTTAGAGAGTGAAAGCATTGCTTCTGCAGGACTAGGTTTCAGATTCTATCCTAGTAAAAACTTTTATGGTTCATTTGAAATAGCAAAACCTCTGACGAAAATAGTTGCTAATGAAAATGATAAAGATGCAAGAATATTTGCAAGTTTAACATACAGATTCTAGGAGATTGAAATGTTTCTAAAAAATTCTAAAAAAAATTTATTATTAGTTTTATTAATTTGTAGTTTTAGTTTATCTTTATTTGCTAATCCCAAAGGTGCAAATGTAGTATCAGGTGATATTTCAATAAAACAGGAATCTGCTACAAAGTTGAATATTATTCAATCAACAAATAAAGGTATTATAAACTGGGAGAGCTTTAATATTGGTAAGAATGAACATACTCAATTTTATCAACCTAACTCAAATTCTATTACACTAAATAGAGTTTTATCAAATAACCCATCTCAGTTACTAGGTAAACTTTCTTCAAATGGGAATCTTTTATTAGTAAACCAAAATGGTTTTTATTTTGGAAAAGGTTTTCAAGCAGATGTTGCAGGATTAGTAGCAAGTACACATGATATAAAAAATGAAGATTTTCTTAATGGTAATTATAATTTTTCAATAGCAGGAAAGCCAGATGCTTCAATTATTAATGAAGGAACAATAACAGCAAAAGATTATGGACTTATAGGTTTTGTTGCCCCTTATGCATATAATAGAGGAACAATCTTTGCAAAACTTGGAAAAGTTGAATTAGCATCAGGAAAAGGATTTACTCTTGATCTTTATGGGGATGATTTAATTAAGCTTCATATTGATGAAGACTATGCACAAGAAACATATGACTTAAATGGCAAAAAGTTAAATTCATTTGTAGAAAACTCAGGAAGAATAGAAGCAGAAGGTGGATATGTTGCTCTTACATCTAAAACTGCAAGAGATATAGTAGATTCAGTTGTAAACCAAGAAGGAATCATAAAAACAACAGGATTTATACAAAAAAGTGGAAAAATTATATTAACAGGTTCCTCAGAAGGTATTGTTTCAAATACAGGAACACTTGATGCTTCTAATACAGAAGGAGATGGTGGGTATATTGAAATAACTGGTGAAAAAATAGGTCTTTTTGAAAGAAGTGATGTTGATGCTTCTGGTAAAACTGGAGGAGGAACAGTTTTAGTTGGAGGTGATTATTTAGGAGGAAAAGCTTCTTCTGAAACATATAATGACTTAGGAATTGAAAAAGAAAAAAAAGATATTAGAACAGCTGAATATCTTTATGTTGATAGAAACACTGAAACAAAAGCAAATGCACTTGAAAATGGAGATGGTGGGAAAGTAATCTTTTGGTCAGATAATAGTTCTTATATTTATGGAAATATTGAAGCTAAAGGTGGGATTCAATCAGGGGATGGAGGTTTTGTAGAGACATCAGGGAAAAAATATTTAGACATAAATACAGTGCCTTTAACTACTTCTTCAAATGGTAAAGGAGGAGTTTGGCTACTAGACCCTGTAAATATTAGAATTGTAAATTTTCCACTTTTAAATAATTTTCCTGAAAGCTACAATTATGTTGACTCAAATATATTTAATTCAGATTGGGTAGGAAATGATTTTACTAGTGGTACTTGTTTTATTTGTTTTCGATCGAAATTTAATTTTTCACAAAAACAATTAACTATTCTATCAACATCACATGTACCAACATCACATATCTCAGATAATCAAAATGTAAGTTTAGTAAAAGAAAAAGATATAGAGTTTGCTTTAAATCAAGGAATTAATGTTTATATAACAACAAATAATGATAATTATTCAAGTGATGGTAATATTTATTTAGATACTGATTTAGATAAAATATCAGGTAATGATGCAACACTTACACTATATGCAGCAAATAATATTTATCTAAACAATAATATAACATCAACATCAAATAAATTAAATATTAAACTTATTTCGAGAAATGGTGAAATATATAAAAAAGTTCCATTAAGCCTTAATGGAGGTCAGTTAATTGAAATAACTAATATTAGAGATACAACTACAGATGAAAATATAAATAATGAGCCATTAATAATTGAAGAAGTGTTTCATCAGGAAAATTATTTAACAGGTATTACCTATATAAATAATCCATATTTTGATGTTGAAACAGCAGAAAATAAACACAATGACTTAGTACGACAAAAAATTTATGAAGATTTATTTTTAAATGATTCTACACTTTTTCAAAAAGGACAAGCTTTTTTTGCCACTCTTGCATTAGTTCCTAATTATATAGATTCTGAATCTAAAAAAGATGTAAATGCATTAGATTTAAAAGATAGAACAGTATATGAACAAAATCTTTCTTTAGCCTCTGCATATATCGATAATACACTGGGAGATACAGTAGGTGTTGTCGCTGAACCAGTAATTAATAATACAATAAAACCTGCTGTTGAATATGGGATGAAAAAATCTGATGAAATTGTACATTCAAAATTTGATTACGCAGTAAATAATATTAAAAAAATCGACTTGGCATTGGAAAAATTTAACTTATTACCAAAAGAAAGAGAAGATTTAAAGGTAGCAATCTTAGAAGGTAAAGAATCTGTAAAAAAATACCTTGAAAAAAATGAAAATATTATAAAAAGAAATATTCAAAGTACAACAGATATTATTACAATCGCTACTACTATTATAGGTGTAAAAGGAGTTAAGGGAAAAAGTAAGGTAACATCAAAAAATGAGATTAATACTTCTGATGTAAAAGATATTGACAATCAATCTAGTAATAATATAATTGAAAATACTAATAAGAACTATAAAGGTAAGCAAAACAGAGAGCAAAGATTAAAAGATTTACTTGAAGATGATAAGGTCTCTTCTGCAGATAAAGGATGGATCCAACAAGAAATTAATGAAAAAAACAGAGGGAAAAAGAAGCATTTAAGAAATCCTCCAGGGAAAGATTTAGCCCATGAAAGAGGTAAAGAGAATGCTAAAGGATATGGGTATGAGCATAGTAATTTACAAGATAGAGATCTTCATAAAACACAACATAAATATGATGATAAAGGTAGAAAAAATAAACCAAGATAATAAATGGATATAATATGGGATTTAATTTAGAAAAAAAATTTATAATAGAAACAGAAAAACAATTAAATTATGTATTTTCTGATTCATATGCAAAAAAAATGACAAATAATAATGGAGGTGAATTAACTATTGAGAATGAAGGTTGGTTTTTATTTCCTATTTTTGATAATAGTGATAAAAAAAGATTAAAAAGAACCTTTAATGATATTATTAGAGAAACAAAATTTTTTCATTCTCAATATGAAGGGTTTAATGAATATATAACTTTTGCATACAATGGCTCAGGGGATTACTTGCTTTTTAATAAAAATATAAAAAAAGAAATTTTTATATTTTTTCATGAATCTGAAGAAATCAAAAAGATTGCAAATGATTTTAATGAACTTTTATAACTATTAGTATTTTTATTATGAATTAATATTTTATCTAATCTTTTTTCCTATTATTAATATCATCCGTTATATTCTTACACTTCTGATAATAAGCCCATCTACCATAAATCTTTAAAACATCATCTTCAGACTTTGAAAAATCATGGTCGGTTTCAATAATTACAATTTTTTCTGTATCTTTAAAATAGCCTTTTATTTTTATCATTCTGTTTTTATTTAATTAGTAATGATGATAAATTAATAGCTTAAGTGTTTTCCCCAACTATTTCTTTTTTACATCAAACTCTCTACACTTTTGATACCAAATCCATTTTCCCTCAATATTTAAAATAGCATCTCTTGATTTTGAAAAATCGTGATTTGTTTGGATAACTGCAATTCTATCAGTCTTTTGAAAAAAGTCTTTGCTCTGGGGTCTATTTTTTCATTTTTGTAACTTACAAAGCACCTATAATACTTCTTTTCCCTATCTTTTTTACTACTACAACCTATATGAAACGATAAGGAATAAGAATGTTTTTTTCATAATAAACTCCCATTTAGATATATAATATTATTATAAATCATATAAAAAAGAGATAGCAAGACTCAACTTGCTATCTCTTTTTTTTCGTTTGATTTAAATGTAGTACTTCCATATTTAGACTTAATTTCATCAAGAGACTTTTCTTTATGGCTTCTACCTTTCATCTCTCCATAATACCACATTTTCTTTTTTCTAGCCCACTTAAAACCTAACTCTTTTAATTTATCTTTTATATCTTTAGTATTACCACCTACCCAAATCCAAGAACCTATTAACTCTATTGTAATTTCTTCAAAATGTAAAATTTTACTAATGATTTTTTCAAGTTCTAAATCTATTTTACTATCATTTGAAAAAAAGATTTTATTTTCTATTAAATCAGTATAAACACTATTTAATATTTTAAATTCTTCATCACTTCCACCAACATCAGGATGTAATTTTCTAGCTAAAGTTTTATAAACTTTTTTAGCTTCATTTATTCCACTTACATTTTCAAACTCTTTTTCAATTTCTAATCTTGTCATCTCAAATCCTTTAAAATTGTTTGCCTTTTTTGAAGATTCTGAGGGTTTATTCAAATTCTTTCTTTAAATTTTAAGAAAGAAAATAAAACCTTTTTTCTTCTTTTGGCTTTGTCTTCTTAGTTAGTTCATCGGGCTTTTTCAAAGTGAAATGAAATAGATTTTTGCTTGGTATAAAATTACAATTTGAAGTAATGAGAATTTAATTTTAGAGTAAGTAAATAAGATATTAAAATGTAGCGACTAAAAGCCCTTTGGACTAATAAGGTTTAGAGTCAATGAAGTTTAAAAGATGTTTTCTTCTGTTATGAAATAAAAATTTAAAGTAAAAGAATTTTGCTTCAAAGAAGCATTAAAAATGTTTTAAAATCTCTGATTTTCTCAAAGAAACAAAATGAAGCTTTGTTTTACTAACGCCTTGCAGTTGTTGGCTCATCCACGACTTATAATAAATTATAAGCTTTCGCGGTGAGCAAGAGAGTATTTTTAATTTATAGTTATTTCTTTTTCTTTTCAACTAATCCAGCTTTTTTATAATCCTCTATAAGCTCATCTGAAATATCAAAAAACTCATTTTTATTTCCAGTACTCCATTCAATTAAATATGGAGCTTCTTTTAATTCCGAATACTCTTTATAAGTAGGATAAGCAATTGAAAATACATCATTTTTTTTTGCTGAAAGTTCACCTATATAATGTTCAAGATGTTTACTATTCAAAATTCTATCAATACATATTTTTTTAGTTTTTTTGCTCTCAATTTCTTCTTTTGTAAGTTTTAATTTTCTATTAATTATCTCACCTTTTATATTAAAGCAAATAAAGAAATCCATTTTCTCAAATTTTTCAGTTTCAGTGTTTAAGACAAATGTATTAATAATTCCTTTATTAAGTAAATTATTTAGTACAATTTTAATATTTACATCTACATATTTAATAAAAGCTACATTATCTTCTAATTTTAAAAATCTAAAATACATATTTGGTATTCTATCATTTTTTTCACATTCTTCTTTTAAATTAGAAATAAATGTATTCCATATTTTATTAATCTCTTCAATTGGACTTGTATTGATTACTTTCTTTTTTTTAGATTTACTGTTAAACATTTAGAATTCCTATAGTTTTTTGTTATTATACAGAAAGAGCTATTCAATACCTCTTACACATCTAACATTAGTATAATTACCAACTATTAAGCTTCTATTCCATAAAGGACCTTTTAAACTCATATCGTGTCCAACCATTACAGAACGATTTTTAATACTATCTTTAGGATTATATGTAGAACTCCAATAATAAGTACCTCTTTTATTAAAAGATAGATTATCTTGTATTTTATTTAGTTCTTTTAACTCTTCAATAGTTGGAAGTCTCCAATCCTCAAAGTTATTTAAAACTAAATTATTACAATAATTATATGCAGTATCTCCATTTAATTTAGTATATTTCCCACTACTAAAATTATCTCTTGTAACATAAGGTTTTTGAATACTTATTACATCTCTATTATCTTGCCACATTAATTTATTTTTTGTGTCGTTATAAACTTCATTTGCAAAAGATATAGTTGAAATTAATACCATTGATAAAATTACCATTATATTTAAAAAATAAGGATAAACTACAGCTTAAACTACTATTGACAATCTTTCTTTAGTATTCTTAAGATATTTTATCTTCTTTGGGAACGTGGGGTTGTGAGTTCGAGTCTCGCGTTTCCGACCATTTTTAGCTCTACAAAGCTAAAAACTAAACAAAAAATTTACCGAAAAATTAATGCTAATTTTACGTGGGGATACGCGTCTAAAATTAACTTAGGAAAACAACTTGATTTTGTCAAGTTGTTTTTTTAATTTGCCTGTATCCACACTCAAATAAACTCTTGTTGTATCTATTGTTGAATGTCCTAAGATTTTTGAGATATTATATATATCAAAATTGTTTTTTATTAGCTCTGTTGCATAAGTATGTCTCAACTGATGCCAAGTAAAATGAAAACTTATATTCTCTCTAATCTTATTTATTAACTTCTGCATATCTTTTCTTTGTATTTGATTTCAATAAACAGATGTAAATATATAATCTGATTTTATAAAAACTTTTTTTCTTTCTTTTAAATAGTTATATAACTCTTTAATTGACTCTTTTGTTAAAGGTATAAGTCTTTCTTTATCCCTTTTTCATTTAACAACTTTTATAAGTCAATCGTGAATCTTCAAATTCTCAAATTTCAAATTAGTCAATTCTGATAATCTCATTCAAGTGTACAAATACGTATAAACCATTGTTTTATTTCTAACTCATAGAAATGTTGAAGTATCAAAAGTATTTGATAAACTATCTAATAGTTCTTTTATTTGTTCTCCTGATAAAGTTTTAGGTAAAGTCTTAGGTTCTTTTCTTTTTAAAATCTTATCTATTGGATTTTCATTTAAATATCATTCATTTTTTAAATATTCACAATAACATCTAATATATACTCTATGATGATTATATGTTTTTGAAGACCATTTTCTTTCTAAAAAACACTCTCATAAAAGCTTTTTAAAGTTTTGTGTTGTGTAGGTATTTAAATCTGATAAATCTACATATGGTGAGCTGTCTACCATTCTAAATGTAGTTGTATATATTTCTACCATTCTATCTGATATTCATTGATTAACACTTTTTTCAAGTAAAAAATCATCAATATATATGTTTCAAAATTTTTTCATAATTAATAATAAGCGAATTAAAATATTCGTTTATCCTTATTTTCTAAAATAGGCTTATGTTAAGGTACGGTTGAAAATTGCCTTTTTAAAAACTGCAAAAGAATAGTATTTAAAATTTTTCTCTTATCAAGAAAAATGTTTACGATTAGTAACAACTTCTAAGAAAATTAATCAATATACTATAAATATTAACAAGTATTAAAGTTAAATAGATATATTTATAATATAACTAACGCTAGTCCTCTGTGAATGATAAGTTGATATACGACTTAGTATATTAACCTCTATGTTTTCAAGGCTAGCTATTTTTTTATCTACTCATTTTTGAAAAAATGATTTTTTCTATATTTTCAAAATCTGTTTTTTCAATTTTCCCAAGCAATCCAAGAGAATCAATATTTGTTACATAATCTTTTTTGAATTCAGTAAAAAGATTTTTAACTTTAACTTTTTTAAATTCGTTTATATCTTTATACTCTTCAAGTTCATTTAGCATATAAAATAAAAATAAGTAGATATCTAAAGATTTATGATTATCTATATTTTTCCTAAAAGCTCTGTATTTACCAATTCCTGTAGCACTTCTAAAAGTTCTATTAAATATTCTACCTCCGTGAGCAACTCTATTTCTTATTTCATTTAATCTTTTTAAATAGTTAAGAAAAACATTGTTACCTCCAAGTCCAAAGTTTCCTGCAACTTGAATGTAAACATTAGTACTTCCAATCTTTAAACTTCTTATAAATGAAATAATACTTCCTAAAGTAGCACTTTCTACCAAATATTTAAAAGGTGGATAATTATATTTTGTATCATCTACATTTATTAATGTAGTATTCTGTAAGTATTTATTTTTATTATCACTAAAACTATAGTTTTGTAAGTAAAATAAAATATAATGACTATAAGCTTCTCTTTGAGATATTGGATTACGTAAAATCTCCCAATTTTTTATAGTTGGCACATCTATATTGTAATTACTCCATTTATGGTTTTTATTTACAAGATAGAAGAAATGATTATTTGTTCTTTTGTAACATTCATTAATTAAGATACTTTTTAATCTAGTTTCTATTCTACTTGTTAAATCAAATAAAATTTTTGAAAAATATTTATCAAAAAAATACATAACTAAAGCATCATCAATATTTTTAATAGATAGATGTTTCACTTCTTTTACATAACCTTTGAATTTAAATACTCCAACCTTATCACAAATATTAATTACATCATCATCTGTTAAATATTTACTTTTATTAAATCCAATACTATATAAATATTTTAAATAATCCTTTGTAGTTGAAACACTATTATTATAACTTGACAAAAAACACCTTTTTCTAATTTAATAATTTTATTATATACTTACTATACTAAGACTTACCTAGTTATATAAACCTTGTACTGCATTTTTACCATTTTCAGGACTTAATTTTGCATACCTCATTGTTTGTTCAATCTTCTTATGATCCATTAGCTTTTGAATAGTAAATATAGGAACTCCATTAATTGCTAAATGTGAAGCAAAAGTATGTCTAAAAGTATGTAAAACAACTCTATTTCTTGTATCTTTAGTATCTAAACCATCATTGAATAGCTTATCAAGTATTGGTTTTATTCTACTTTGAATATTTTTAGATGTTAGTTTTCTCTCGTGTTCATTTTCAAAGCTAACTACATAATCATTCATTCTTAGTTCTAATAAATATGGTTTTAACCTCTTTATTAAATCTTCTTGTAAAAAACCTATATATGTATTATTAGTTTTTAAATTTTTTAAAGTGATTGTTCCATTATCTAAATTTACATCTTTCTTTTGAATATGTAATATAGTTTCAAGTCTTCCACCAGTTTGCAAAGATATATCTAAAAATAGATTTACTAAAAAAGCATCATATCTTTTATTTAGCTCTTCTTTTAATAACTTTATTTCATCTAGTGTTAAATACCTTTCTCTTCCATTATCTACTTTATACCTAGGTATTCCAAGACAAGGGTTAATATATTCTAATCCTCTTTCTTTAATATTATGATTTATAATTGCTGAAAATAGTTCTCTAATACCATTTACTGTTTGAGGAGTTCTACCCATTGATAAAATATTTTTTAAAAATGCTCTTATCTTTTCCTTTTTAATATTATGAATATCCATATCAGCAAAGATAGGCTTTATATATCTTTCATATCTTGCTATTCTTTCTTTTCTAGTATCATTATCTTTAAAATATGTTTGAGCCAACTTATCATAAGTTAAAACCTCTTTTTTCTTTTTATTAGCAACTACGGTTATATCTTCTCCGTGTTTTAATTTACTTAATTGTTCACTTCTTAACATAAAAGCTGTATTCTCTCTCATACCTTCAGAATACTTACCAACATTAACCCATTTTTTCTTTTTTGTAATAGGTTCTAAATATGTAAAGTAAAAAGCTTTGTCTCCTTTAGATAATTCGTTATAATATACTCCCGTATAACGCTTAGATTTAATCATTCTAATCCTTTAAATTTCTACCTTATTTCTACCCCTAGAAGTAAAAATATAATAAAATATGAGTTGATTTGATTTAAGAAGTATAACACAGAAATAAAGGTTTTAAGGTGCTTAGAAGAGGTTTGATTATGTTTGAAGAGATTTTAAATAACGTTAATTTAAAAGATACGAATCTAGACTGTAGTAATTCGTTTTCTATACCAAAGCCTCGATTTTATCGGGGCTTTTTTTTATTCTACTCAAATATAACTATATATATCATCTTAAATCTAGATACCACTAACT
>Ga0193951_1001102_pt1 | contig 12119 bp, 13 predicted proteins | sample BB_2_MG_FD_140370 | JGI IMG/M metagenome (GOLD analysis project Ga0193951, IMG submission 140370) | Microbial mat bacterial communities from the Broadkill River, Lewes, Delaware, United States - BB_2_MG | ecosystem: Environmental > Aquatic > Freshwater > River > Microbial mats | place: USA... | reverse complement strand
TTTAGTTCATTACTCTTTTAGTTTCATTACCTCTTCCAACAATGGTGCGAGTCCGTTTTCTGTTATTGTGTCATTATTCCAAAAGCTCAGAACACAACTCATATAATTTCCTCTAACTTCAGTTGCGACATAGAAAATGGTCAACGTTTTTCCTCCAGACATGCTTGCTAAAACAGAAGTCGGTCCGGTAAAATCATAAATCACTTTTTTGGCTTTAGTTTCTGTTCCTTCAAATTCTATATCAACTATGGCTTCCGAAACTACTTTTCCATTTTTTCTTGATTTAGTTATCGTAAATTGCTGTTCAACTGTGTTTTTTGCATCCTCTAAATCTTTATGTACAGACCAATTCATTTCACCGTAATATGGACATTGCACGGTATTTACATTGGTCCAATTACAACCCGTTCCTAATTTTATTTTTCTACCAGCAAAATTGATACTATCAATTTTCATTGCGGCATAATTTTCTTTTGGTATTTTATCTTCAATTATAAGTTTTATCAGTGTTCGTTCAAATTCCTTGTCTCTTTTATTAATTGAACTGAATTGAATAATTGTAATCCGTTTTTCATGATTTTCAATAAAATAATAGGAGTTGTTTTGAACTAAACTCTCGGTAATTTTATCTGCATTCTCAACGTAGTAATTATTATAAGGCAACTGCTCGTCTTTCGTTTTCTCTTCGTTCTTTTTTATGTCATATTTTCTGTAGACTTTTTTAAGCCCTTTTTCGGTAAATGGATAATTTAAAGTTTGACTTGTAATTGTATAACCGTCAATATTAAAAAACGATGTTCCATTATTATAAATAGCTTGTAACCTACTGAAAATACTATCATTTTGAGCAAAAGAAACTGTAAATGCAAGAAGTAAAATAATTGTAAATTGTTTTTTCATAGGTATTGGATTAAAGCTTGGCTAGGTTTGAATCATAAAACCAAAATCTTATACTGTTAAAAGTACTAAATTTCAGTCGTTCTTATATTCTTTTTATTTCAGCTTTTTAATTCTTTAAAGTGAAGCTTGCCATAATGTAAACTATCAAAGGACACCTAAAAACGCTATCTATTGATTTTGTATGCCAACAGAACCATCAGGCGAGGGATGAAGCTCAAAAGTGAAATCGGGGTGAATATTAGCCTCATCACGATGTGAAACAAACAAAATACTGGTTTCACTTTCCTTGGCTATTTTGTTTATTAACGCAGAAATAAGCGCTCTGCCTTCATCATTGACATTAATTAGTGGTTCATCTAAGATTAGTAATGGCGGGTGTTTAATCATGGCTCTAGCTATTAAGACTAAGCGTTGTTCGGCTGGAGATCGTTTTAGAAAAGCGGTGTTTTTGTCTTTATTTAAATTTAAGACGTCTATCCACTGTGCAGCCGTTTGTATTTGTAAGGTTGATGGGGTTTGGTATAAGCCCACACTATCAAAAAATCCAGACAGAATCATGTGCTCTACGGTATGGTTTCGATTAAATAATTCTAACATGGCAGGACTTATATAGCCTATCTTTTGTTTGATATCCCAAACACTTTCACCGCTGCCTTTTTTTTTACCAAAGAGATATAACTCCTGACCATAGCCTTTGGTATTGTTTCCGTAAATCATAGACAATATGGTGGTTTTGCCAGAGCCATTAGGGCCTATTAAATGCCAAAATTCCTTTTTTTTGATGGTCCAGTTGATATCTTTTAGAATACAACGATCCTCATAATTCACCTGTATATTCTTAAGCTCCACGAGCACTTCTGGAATATTGGTGTACGTTGTTATTGCGGGTGGAATATCTTTCTCAAAAACAAAGGCTCGTTTTTTAAACGTATAGTCTGCAATGGGTACCACGGCTTTAAGCTTATCTTTTTCAAAGGTAATGGCATGGGTGATTACGGGTAAGAGATCCTCTTGTCTATTGAAAATAAAAACGATAGGCATGTCTTTAGACAAGGCTATTAATTGCTGTTTTAATTCAGACACCGATGCTTTGTCTAAGGTTTCATAAGGATTATTTAAGACGATGAAATCTGGGTTTTGTTGCAGTAGATAAGCCAGCAATGCTTTTTTTTGCTCACCTGTAGATAAGGTTCTTAAGCTTCTGTTTATGCCAGATGTTAACTCAAAATTATCGTGTTTTTCTTCCTCTTGAATATAGGTTTCTAAAACTGAATTTGAAAACAAGACTCCTCTTTTGTCTTCTAACCCTTGTAATTTATAGCTGCCATTTAGTAAGTGCGGTAACCATTGTTTTTGTGATGAATGTGTCGTGTCTTCAATGGCATAATGCTGATGTGATGGTGTCATGTGGGATTGAGTTGGGGAGAATTGTAAGTTGTATGGATTCTTACGGTTTTTTATGTGATGTCGTTAGGTGTTTTGATATCTAATTTAGCAAATATAAATCTAATAGCGTATCTGATCGCATTTTAGTGAACAGGTTAGAATTACGAAATTATGTATATAGCTTTTAAGGTTATTAGTACTAATTACTATTCTGTGTATTGGTATTATTTGTCGCACCATGTGATTTATTATGCTATAAGCTTGTTTTAAGCACTTTATAAGCATGCTATAACCACGCTATAACCTGTATTGTAAAATTTTGTATATTGCTGTATTGTAGGTGTTTAACTTAAAATTTGGTGTTATGGCACAACAGACCGGAATTATCCCTTTAGTAGGTACGTTAAATGGTATTAATTTTTATTATTTGAATGGCAAGCCGATTGCACGAAAAGCGGGTGGTGGATTTACTAAAAAAGCGATAAAAAGCAAGGCTAGTATGCAGCGTGTGCGTGAAAATGCCAATGAATTTGGTCATTGTTCTGCGGTGAATAAAGCGTTTAGATCTGCATTGTCCCCGTTTTATAAGGGGCACAAATTCACACATTTTCACAGTCGTTTGATGGGTTTGTTTACGCGTATAAAGGCTTTGGATACGCTTCATAAACGCGGCAAACGCTCTGTCGCTAACGGGATAGGGCAGGCGCAAGGTTTGCAATTGTTGGAACAGTTTAGTTATACGCCAGCATGTAGTGTACAACACGTTTTACCGTTTGAGTTTGATGTTTCTAGTGCTAATTGGGCTTTAAGCCTTACCGATTTTGATATGGCACAAGTGGGGTTTGTGGATGGTGCTACTCATATTGCGTTGACTTATGGTGTGTTGGATTTTGATTTTGAAAGTCTAAACTATGCTCTACATTTGGCTCCTTCGTTGGTTTTAGATGGTTCTTATGCTGGGGCTACTTTGACTTTAGAACCCGATACTTTGCCTAGTGGCCTTGGTACTGCGCTATGTGTGCTAGGTGTGCGGTTTTACCAAGAGGTAGATGGGGCTTTGTATGTTTTAAATGCTAAAAATAGTGTTGGTATTGCGGTTTTGAAATGTTTATAGGGAGTTGGAGGTTGCTGTGGTGTTTTTATTTACCAATCAGGTTTGTAAATTAATTCGTTAGTTGTTAATTTTTGTTTATAATATTTACCAATACTAAATGGTGCTAGTGGACTTTTTAGGGTCTTAATTATTAAAGTATCATTTATGATTTCAAATTCTTGTTTTGATTTATATATTCCATCTACGAAATGAGAAGCAATTTGAATGGTATTAGTTTCAGAACAGGTTGCGTAAAATCCCATTTGTGCTTTTTTAGGGTTTAGTGCATTAGCGCTATCCATTTTTATATTAATGAAAAATGCGATCTTGTTATCAGAATAAAACTTATACGCGTTATAATGGCTATCTTCTTCGCCAGGCCGTTTGTATTCGGTTACATAAATTGCAGAAGTGTCAATTTTATCATACACATTTGTATCGCTACATTTTTTATTAGAAAATCTAATTTTATTTGGTCTTACTATTCCATATTCATTTTTGCTTATACAACTCGTTAAGCATATAATTATAAATAATAAAATAATGTTTCTAAGAAAAGTCAAAAATGTTGCGTTTTGGGTGTTACTGGCAATTTGTTTGTGAGTTTGTTTGGGTGTAGTGTGTATAGATATCTAATCTAGTAAATATAAACCGAATATAAAATTTAGTAGAATTTTGTAATTAGGTAAGGATTAGGTAGTACATTGTATAGGGTGTTGGCAAGTCGTTATTTTAAAAAATCCAACTTAGAGTTGTTATAATACCGATAATTAGCATAATCACTAAAACTACAATTATTCCAAATATCAGATATCCATATAATTTATCCTTCCAGTTTTCTTCGTATTCAGGAAAAGATTCTTTTTCAGTTCTTATTTTTCTTGTCAATTCTAAACTATCAAAATAAAAATCTGCATTCGAGTCAGTCCAACTAATATCAATTTCAAACGGTTCAATTTCTCCATTTTCAAAATTCCGTTGTTCAATTTCAAGTCTAGCTTTCAATAATTCGGCTGAGAATAATTCAAGTCCTTGTTTGTTGGCTCTAATACAAGATTCGTCTTTATCTCCACCATATTGATAGAATCCGAAAAAAGCTTCATCTTTTTTATTTCTTTTTTCTAATTCAGAAATTATATTTTCAATTTTTCTATCAGTCACTTTGTAATGTTTACCAACGGTTTGTGTATGTTTTGCTTTGCCTGTTCGCTGCGCTTGGGTGTTGTGTAGTTAAACACTAAAGTTAGCAAATAAATCACAGATAAAAAATCCGCGAGGATTTCTAGAAGTAGGCGAGAACTAGCAATAAATTAGATACGGTATTGTAAACAGTTATTAATTAGGTTCAACAGTTCCACTATAATTTCCAATGATTGTTATTCCGTTCCATTTGAATTCATAATCCACATCAATTTCAGTTATTTGATTATTCACACCATCAGATTCCGATGTAACAGAATTCACAGTAACTCTTCCTGATTGGAAATTGTCATCTTGATGCCAATATCCAGAATAAGCGAAATTCCCTTCTTCTGAATTATCCTGAAAATGTATAGGATGATAGCCGTCTACACCAAAAACGTTGTTTGGACCATTACTTGTAGAGTAAGTTCCTTCTGTAAGTGGCATAAAGTCTCCTTGTGCTCCAGACCTAATATAAAAACTTCCAAATTGTCCTTCTTCAACATTATGGTTTAATGGGTTTGATAATATTAAATGGTATGGATTTCCACTGTTAGCTTTTGCAAAATTTGTCTCATAAAAAGTACCATTGACTGTAAAACCGTTTGTGACATTTGTATTGTCAGAATCATCGCTTGAACAAGATGATAAAATCATAAATCCAATTAAAATTCCATAAAATAATTTCATTTTTTTCATTCGTATTATTGGGTTTTAATTGTTTACAATGGTTTTGTTTATGGTTTCGTTACGTGGTTAAACACTAAAGTTAGTAAATAAATCACAGGTAGAAGTTTGTGAGAATTTTTGTAAGTAGGCGAGAACCAGCCATTAATTTAACACGGTGTTGTAAAACGTTATTTTTAATTATTTAGCGGAAATGTTATTCCAACTGCAAATGCTCCAACGAATTGTTGAACTGATGGTTGAAAATAATAAGTAAATCCTAAATCGACATTATTATTTTTTCCTAATTCGAGTCCAATTGCAAAAGGTATGTGATAAATTACACCACTTTTATCGATATTGTCATATGCTGTTAATGTTTCAAATTTTCCAATTGAGGTTCCTATTCCAATTTCAACATATGGTGCAACCCAAGGAATTGGTGCACGAACTCTTGCTTTCCCACCAAGTAAAAATGCTTTTGATTCTGCTATTTCATTAGTAGGATTGTCATTCAAATCTTTTCCGTCAGAATTTGTCAAAATAAAACCAGCGTAAGGTCTTAATTCAAGCCAAGAAGCGATTTTTAATACTAATTCTCCTTGTGCAAAAACACCATCATCAGCAACTTCGTCAATACTATTATATGGAAAACTAATACCATATCCAATTTGAGCGTTTATTGATATTTCTTTTACAAACTGGGCTTCAGTTAAATTTGAAGTTAAAATTACTATTAATAATAAAATATTTTTTTGCATTATGGCAAAACTTAAATTAGTATAACTTTAATTAACTCAATTTCTAGGATTGCAAATTTCACTACAATTATAAACTTAATGAGCTAATAACCGAAAACGTTGCAACACATAGTTCATCAATAAATTATTTGCAATTGCTTAGAAAAGTTATTATTGGCTACAATAGCCATTCAAAAAATTATCTTGTGTTGGGTTGAAGGCATTGTAATTTACTTGGTAATTACCACTATCTTCAGAAAAAGTGCCATTAATACTATTACTAATTGCACAAAAATCTGTTAAACTATAATTTTCTAGAATAATAATAAAACTTTCAAATCTTACATTGTTTAAGCCTTCTAGACTAGTTAATAAGTCATTATCATATATCTCTAGAGAATTACAATTTGAGTTTATATTATTTAGTGCTGATATGTCAGTTAGAGATGAGTTTTCTTCTATCCAAATAGTCTGAGTAACTCTTCTCAAATTATTTAATCCATTCAAAGATTCAATATTGTTGCAGGATGTTATTCTGAGGTATCCATCAATAATTTTAAGGTCTGATAAAGCTGTTAAGTCACTTGCCGTATCAGAAATAGTCAATGAACCTAATATTTTTTCATATTGATTTGTGCTAAATTCATTTATCTCTTGCTGGGATGTTAAATAGACATCTCCTGAGTACGAGTGTAAGTCATTACTATTATCCTCAACTGAACAGTTGTAAAGAATTAAAAATAGGTATAAGCATTTAATTTTTTTCATGCGTTTTAATTTAATTTTTTCTAACGGTTTTGTGTATGGTTAGTTGCGTGTTTAAGCAACTAATTTAGTAAACAAAAACGAACACGAGAAAATTCCGAAGGAATTTTCCAAATAAGCAACGACCAAAGCAATTAATTATACACGGTGTTGCCACCAGTTTTTTTAGAGATACCATTGACTTAAAAAACTCGGATTTTCTTTTTCCTTTTCATAATAATAGATTCCGATTAGTAATTTACTATTGTCAGGCACTTCGTCTTTTATTCCTTTGTCAAAACTCGACCACTCTGTTTTCTTAATTATTTCAATCAATTTTTTGTCAATAGGATTTCCAAAACCGCTAATTTCTGCAACATTCGTAATAGTTAAATCAGATGTAAATGTGATTTCATAAATACCATAAGTTTTATCAAGTTCAATTCCTTTGAATTGTTCTAATTCTTTATGAAGTTTTGCTTTTTCTCTGTAGTTTATTTTGTTTGTAAAGAGTATTTCTTTTTTCTTAAAAGTATTTAAAATTTCGATTTCTCTTTTTTGCCTCTTAAGCTCTTTCTTGTTTTTCAAAGTTTTTTTTCTGTAAATAGCAGAATAATCAAGGTACATTATTCCAGAACACATTCCGATTCCATAATTCCCATCTCTGTTTTTTCTCGCATATGCGATTAGTTTGGTATTTACTGGAATATGAATATCACAAGAACTTCCAATTCCGTTATCACTTCTACCATAAACATAAATTGATTTCAGTTGTTCGCCTTTATACAATTCATTAATTTTTATGTCTGCTTTATATCCTTGCTCATTTTTTTGATTAGGATAAATTTTTAAAATTGTCACGCTAGCAACAAATTCAGATTCAACATACTTTTCCGTAATTTTCGGTGGGTCACAACTACAAGCGAAAACTCCGATTGAAAAAAGAAAGATTGTTATGTGCAGGATGTTTTTCATAATTGGTGGCAACTTGTTATATCATAACTTTTAGCACTCATATCCTGCTAATTAAGTAGGTATTAGCAAGTGTTTTAAATATTTAAAGCTATGAGCAACGAAGTTAATTCTATTTTTTCAAAAACCTATACGTAAAGTTACGTACAGCTGCGCTTCATCAAAAGCCAAGTTAACCCCTTCTATTCTAAAAAACTTACGGTAAACCGTAATAGTCAATTCATAATAACCAATACCCTATACAGATCAAACGCGCTTTTGATTATGCAAGGTGGTATTAATAAGCTTCAGTGCTATAGTCTTTGTCTGCTATTGATGACGTTAGGTGTTTAATTACAGGACGTCCCGTTTTATTTTATGGACATTAAGCTTGTGGTCGGTTCATCTAGAAAATAGTTATGTTGGAATTACACCAACGATTCGAGAATCAGGAAGCAGGGTACGAGGGCGCTTTAGAATTAGCGAAGTAGGCAATAAGAAATTAAGAAATCTTGTGTTTTTAGCAGCCTTTTCAGCGTATAAATATAACAGAGGCTGCAAAGCCTTATATGATAGAATTGTAGCTAAAGGAAAGCGTGCTAAATTAGCTTAAAGTTGCTTGTTTTTTAATTCAGTTCTTTGTTGTGGTTAGTTTTATTGCTTCACTAAAGTCATTTCATAGGGCATTTTGAAAGAACCTTCTTCATTAGTATCTCGCCAAGTGAATACTTTCCAATGTAATTGCTCTTCGTTTCCTAAATCTGAATAGTTAAGCTCTAATTGTCCTGTAGTACCACCTATACCTGGTTCGCTATAATAACCTAATTTTAATTTATTAGTATTGGTTGGGTCTGTGAAATAACCACCAAAGATATTCCAATCTCTTGTGTTTAAAACAGGTTGCAAAACTGGAAAAGTATTATAAATTATTATGTCATTTTCGGTATACTTAATACGTGCAAAAATTTCATCTTCATAACCTCCAGTACCGACTCTATCCATTTCTCTTTTAAAAAAACTAATCTCAACAATTTTTGTAGGATTTGTTGCATTATTTTGGTATTTCCAGTCTCCTAAGAATTTATTAAACTCTCCGTTTACATCTTTGTAATAATAAGTGTTTCCTTCTACTTCAATAGTTGTCTTTCTATCTTCAATTGGTACAATAGTTTGCCCAAAAGAATAATTTATTATTAAAAGTAAAATAATATTTGTTATAATTTTCATCGTTTAATATGTTTAATGTTATTGTTGTTCCCAATTTGTTATGTTATCATTGGCATCAAAAGTGGCTTCGTAATATGAAATGCCTAAGCCATCTCCATTAGATAACGTAAATGTGTATATAAAAGTCTTAAATTTTTCTTTAAAACAGGCGTTATCTGTATCTCCACATGGTTTAATTACTTGTTTATAATACTCTTCTTTAAGTTTTTCCATATCAGGCGAATCAATAGGGCTTCCATAATCATCATAACCTATCGGCTCTAAAAGTTGTAAAGCAGCTTGCATTTTATCCTTATCATCTATTCTCATAGCAAAACCGCCAGCAGGACTAATTAAAATATTGTCCTGGTCTCTGTTTATGGCGAAGGTGTAAGATTCGTAATTGCCATAAGTAATGTGGTATGCCGTTTCATCGTCTACATAAAAGTCATATTCTTCTATATAGGTTCCTCTAGCTTGCAGGTTTGTATTATTGCCCATATCCTTTTTGTTGGGCAATGCTTTGACAAAGGTATTTATACTTGCGTTATTAGCAATTTTGGATTTATTGATAAGGTTTACCTTAAATTCTAGCTGTTGAGAGGATTCTTCATTGGAAAAGGAATCATCTTTTTAGCATGTGAGACAGCATATTGAAATCCCAAAGAGCAGGATTCCAAGTTTGAGGTAATTTTTCAGTCGGTGTTTTTTTATAGTACAATATTGGTTTAAAGTTAATAAAAAATGTTTGTTGGTGCGGTAAAATTAACCACAACGGTCTAGTATAAGAATAGTAGCGGATTTTCAAGCAATTACTTTTCGGTTAAACATAGACCTTTGTAGTATTTACTTATTTTCGTTTCAGCGATTAAACCGCTATTATTTTTATACATTGTTGTGCCCAGTTATTTTATTCCAACAAGTCTTGCACTAGCTTTTGAGCGCAAAATGAATAAGGTTTATCCTCCGCTATTTCTATATCAATTTCTTTTTTCAGCGCATTTTTTAATACTCCGTTTGGTGTTCTGTTATATGAGTCAACCAAACCTCTAATAGTTTTTAATCTTTCTCCTCTAGTTTCTAATAGTTCAGGTCGGTTTAATTCGATTTCAATTTCAGTTAATTTAGCTCTGTCATCAGCTGATTTAGCCCAAACAAATGCACCATAAGAAACAAAATGGTCTGAAGGATTGTCAACATAAGGATTGATAAAAGTATTATTGACATCATAGGTGTCACTTTTATTCATATTACATTTTGGACAAGACAAACCAAGATTGTCATATTCGTAAGCAAGTTGTGGAAATTTAGTTTTTGCCTTAGGTTTAATATGCTCAATATGTTCGTATGAAATATGTCCAACAGTACTTTCACAATACATGCACTTACTATTAGATTCATTGCGAAGATTATCTTTTACTTCTTTGATATTATAGGCATTTGAAAGACTTGAAGGGACTTTTTCATTTCTTGCAATATGACCTAACAATTGTGTTGTCCATTGCGCTTTATTGTCTATTAAAACTTGTGGCTCTGCTAGTTTTGTTAGTTTAATCATACTACTTCTTAAGAACATTTTTAATTGCTAGAGGCATCAGTTCTTCCAAGCCTAAAGTTTCTAATTCTTTTCTCATCTCATCAAATAAGGTTTCTGACATTTCTTTATCTGAATACTCACTTACAATTTGATTTAATGAGCTTTCCACCCAAATCGGCATTGTAAAAGAAACACCTAGAACCTCATTTAATATTTCCGTTGCATTTTTTGCCTTATTCTCTAAATCAAGTAATTCACTCTCAATCTTTTTTTCTTCATTATATCTTAGTGCATATACATTTGAATCTTTTACAGAGCCAATTATCAGAGGACTATGAGTAGATACAATAAACTGTACATTAGGAAATGCTGAAATCAAATCAGGAAGAATAGCTCTTTGCATTGTTGCATGCAGATGGTTTTCCACTTCGTCTATAAGTACCGTGAAATTTCGCTTTTCTTTAGTACTGAACATAAAAATCTGCCAGCTTAAATCGACCAAAGCACTTATTCCACCAGAACAGCCATCAAGCATATATTCTCCAGTTTCAGTTACCATAACAATTTCAGATTTTCTTGCTGAGAATTTTTGGAAACCTAAACTGTCAGGTAGTATCTTTTTTAAAACTTCTTGAAATTCTTGATAGTATCCCATATATTCAGGGTCAGGTTCCATTTCAGGATTACCATACCCGAAAATATTCCAGGTTAAAAGTGTTTCTTTTATGTAATAATTACTAGGCTTATCTGTACCACTAAAAAGCCTGTTTTTTGAGCTATTTGATACTAGTTGGAATGCCTGTTGTTTATTTCTTTTAGCTAGCGATAATTGAGAAACTGGTTGATAATGAAATGTTGGTCTGTGAGAAGGGATATTGAAACCAAGAACAGGTTTTTGTGGTTTGATTTGAATATGATATTGTGCAGAATCGTTTGCAGGAATCTCGAGACTTGATTTTATATTGTCATCGTAAGTTAGGCTTCCAATACTATTGTTAGTTGATTCTATGGGGTTTTTAAAAAAACGTGTGAAAAACTTTATAAAACCAGTCTTTTTATCTTTAGCAGGTGTAGATAATTCTACAGTTCCCCATCCAAAATGTCTTGCTAATAAATTTAGAATAGTTGTTTTTCCTGCTCCATTTGCACCAGTTAGAATAGTCAATTGGTCGTGAAAATCAATATCCAAGTTTTTGAATTGTTTCCATTCTTCAATATTTAAGTTTTTAAATTTCATATTTCTTATTTCGTTCTAATTGGGCACAACTTGTTATATCATAACTTTTATCACTCATATCCTACTAATTAGGTAGGTAATAGCAAGTGTTTTAAATATTTAAAGCTATGAGCAACGAAGTTAATTCTATTTTTTCAAAAACCTATACGTAAAGTTACGTACAGCTTCTCTTCGCCAAAAGCTAAGTTAAAACCTTCTATTCTAAATAACTTACGGTAAACCGTAATAGTCAATTTATAATAACCAAAACCCTATACAGATCAAACGCGCTTTTGATTATGCAAGGTGGTATTAATAAGCTTCAGTGCTATAGTCTTTGTTTGCTATTGATGACGTTAGGTGTTTAATTACAGGACGTCCTTTTTTTATTTTATGGCCTTTAAGCGTGTGGTCGATTCATCTAGAAAATAGTTATACTGATATTACACCAACGGTTCGAGAATCAGGAAGCAGTGTACGAGGTCGTAGTAGATAGAC
>Ga0193951_1001101_pt1 | contig 12123 bp, 10 predicted proteins | sample BB_2_MG_FD_140370 | JGI IMG/M metagenome (GOLD analysis project Ga0193951, IMG submission 140370) | Microbial mat bacterial communities from the Broadkill River, Lewes, Delaware, United States - BB_2_MG | ecosystem: Environmental > Aquatic > Freshwater > River > Microbial mats | place: USA... | reverse complement strand
GACTTACTACAAAAGACTTTGGAATCGCTGCTGGTATATTTACACTAGCTGTTTTAAGTGGTGGCGGTATGGTTATGCACTGGGTTAAAAAAACAGATTCAGATGCATCTTTGGGCTTCATACTTCTTTTTATAAACATAATATTTATTTCACTCTCACTTTTAATGCTTCATACTTTTGGACTATATACAGAAAAGTACTTTGGAGTTATTTATTCTGATGCACTAAACCTTACTAGTTTTGCTCGTGCTGTTATTGAGTATCTAATTGTTATACCTTTTATACTTAGTAGGTTTGTAATAATGGCAAAACCCGTAGTTAGTTTTATAAATAAATATCGTCCTATTATAAGTAATATTAGTATTTTTATTATTATAAGTTACCTGTTTGCTTTACAAAATTCACAACTTCTTTTTGAAGTATATGACTTTCAACCAGAACTAATTACTGTGTCTTTTGTAGCAGTGGCAGCTTTTTATATAGGAAACTTTTTTATAGCTAAATTTTCGTTTGACAACTCAGATCCACAGCAAAGGTCTGCTTATTGGTTTACCACTACACGTTACATAACTTTAGCACTTATAATTGCAAGTTTTTCAATAACATCATTTGGTGTTACAATGATGATTCCAATCATGATGGCATACCTTATTCAGATACCTTTTGCGATCTTTTACTCAAAATATGTCAAATAGCTTTTTTGATATAATAATAAAAAATAAATTTTAGGAAATTAACTTGGCATATATAATCGGATTGGTAGTTGTAGCACTGTTTTTCTTAAGTCTACACTACTTTACTGAACTAAATCATAAACAAAAAATAATTACTTCAGCTATAGTTTTAGCAATCATCTCATCTGCTATAGCTTTTAATGCTTATTCTGATGCTCAAAGTGAAAATATGAGAGCTGTTGTAACTAAATACAAGCAGGGAAAAACTGTCAAATGTAACGGTGTTGATGTTAACTCAAGCAACTACGGTTTAAGTATGGGTACATATACTTTTATAGGTAAAGAAAACACTCCAAATTATGGGCAGATGATCAGCGTAGAAGAATGCAAATAATCTCTCAACTAGATCTAAAAGATCATATAGACCGCTTTAAAAGCTTTTTTTCTCGTAACGATGAGTTATTTATAGAGGGTGATCAAGAGCTACATTTTCGTTATATTAAAGCTCTCGATAAGTTAGAATTTAAAGCTCCTCCAAAAGTTTCAGACTTTACAACTATAAAACAACATCTAAAAAAACACGGTGTGCTTAACTTTGAACAGATTTTTAACATTGTAAAAGTTGTAAGATATTTTCGCTATTTTAAAAATCGTGACTTAGAGTGTATTATTGGTGAATGGATGCAAATGTTTGAGTTTCCAGAAAGCTTTTTGGAGATTGAGAAGTACTTTACCATAGATGGAGATTTTGAAGAAAACCTCGATCAGGAGCTTTTTAAACTCTCAAGCAGAATCAAAGAGCAAAAAAACAACATATCTGTTTCATTAAAACGCTTAACATCATCATCTAAAATAGCGCCATACCTTTTAGACTCTCAACTTCATTTTGTAAACAACGAAGACTGTCTACTAGTTCGAGGTGGATTTAACCATGTACTAAAAGGTGCAGTAGTTGGAAGAAGTAGTAGTGGTGGTTTTTATGTCTCACCAGATAGCATTCTAAAAGCAAAAGAGCAGATCCGCTACATAAACCAAGAGCGTGAAGCTATCCTCTACAGATACGCTCAAGAGTTCTCAACTAAGCTTGGAGAATTACAACCGTTTATAAACTTTATAGACAAAGAGTTTAGTAAGTTTGACAACTACCAAGCAAGGGTAATGTTTGCAAAAGCACAAAACTTAAGCATTGTAAAATCAAAAAAAGACACAAATATAGTTCTAAAAGACTTCATCCACCCTGCCCTGCATCATGCAAAACCTGTAAATGTAGATTTTAGTAAAAACGTACTTATGATCACAGGGGTAAATGCAGGTGGTAAGACCATGCTTTTAAAGTCAATTCTTAGTGCTGCTTTTATGGCAAAGTATATGATCCCTATGAAGTTAAATGAACACAAAAGTAGCATAGGAAACTTTAAAAAAATACTCTCAATCATCGATGATCCACAAAATGTAAAAAACGACATATCTACTTTTGCTGGTCGTATGCAGCAGTTTTCACAGATCTTTACTCAAAAAAATGCCCTTGTAGGTGTTGATGAGATCGAGCTTGGAACAGACTCAGACGAGGCAGCAGCTTTATTTAAAGTGATCCTGGATGAACTTGTAAAAAAGAACCAAAAGATCATAGTTACAACGCACCATAAACGTTTAGCTGCACTTATGGCTGATCGTGATGATGTTGAGCTTCTGGCTGCCATATATGATGAAGATGCAAGAAAACCAACATATGAGTTTATGCATGGGATCATTGGTAAGAGTTATGCGTTTGAGACTGCAAGTCGATATGGGATCGCACCACATATTGTAAAAGAAGCTAAAAGTGTATACGGAGACAACTCTGAGAAGTTAAATCTTTTGATCGAGCGTGGAAGTCAGTTAGAGCGTGAACTAAAACAAAAGCATAAAAAAGTTGATGAAAAACTAGAGTCATTAAATAAAAAAGAGCTTGAACTAAAAGCACTTAGAGAAGATCTTTTTAAAGAGCTAGATGAACAAAAACATGCGCTTAAACAAAGCTATGAAGTTGCTATTAGTGAAGCAAAATCAGCAGCTCGTGCAGGTGATACAAAAGCTATTCACAGAGCTATGAACAAGGCTAATAAAAACCTTCCAAAAGAGAAACAAGACCCTATAAAAAGAGATATAGAGTTTAGAGTTGGAGATGAAGTGAAATACCACTCACAAAGTGGAACTATTAAAGCACTTAAAGGTAATAAAGAAGCTATAGTTGAGATTAATGGTATGACAGTTCGTGTAAAAACTAAGCATCTTAAACACACTCAAATAGTGAAGCCAAAGCCACAAACAAATGTAAAAGTTCAAGTGGAAAAAAAAGCTGGACTAAAATGTGATCTTCACGGTATGCGAGCAGATGAAGCATGTGAAACACTAGATAAGTTTCTCTCAGATGCACTAATGAATGGTTGGGATGAAGTGATCGTTTATCATGGTATTGGTACTGGTAAACTATCATATGCAGTTAAAAACTTTCTTGCTGCACATCCAAGGGTAAAAAGTTTTGATGATGCACCACAACATCTTGGTGGATTTGGTGCAAAAATAGTTAGTCTTTAGAGTTTACAGGTTAAAAATTTGTGAAGAACCTTTACAAATAGATCGTTTTCTATAGGCTTTGGTATAAAATCATCCATACCTACATTTATAAACCGGTCCTTATCAGTAGAGAGAGCATTTGCTGTTAGAGCTACTATAGGTGTAGTAGTTAAAGAGTAATCTTTTTCATACTCACGTATTAGTTTTGTAGATTCTATTCCATTCATCTTTGGCATATTTTCATCCATCAAAATAAGGTCATATTTATTTTTCTTAAACATTTCAAAAGCTTCTGCACCATCATTTGCGATGTCTGCTTGAATATCAACTTTACCTAACAAAAGGTTTACAAGTATCTGGTTTGTTTCATTGTCTTCTACTAATAAAACCTTACCACTCAACTTATTGTTTAAGTATTGTTTTGATAAAGGTTCTTTTGATTCTTCATCATCAATATCTACAAGTGGTAAATAAAAACAAAATTCACTTCCCTCACCCACTTCACTTTTAACATCTATAGTCCCATTCATAGACTTTATCAACATTGCAGATATAGATAAACCTAAACCTGTTCCACCAAACTTTCTTGTTGTAGAGCTATCTTCTTGTGTAAATGATTCAAATATTTTATCAAGATTTTTTTTCTCAATTCCTATTCCTGAATCCTCAACACAAAATATAAGAACATCTCTTTGAGTATCGTAAGCTGTACTCATAGTGATCTTTCCACCTCTTGGCGTAAACTTTATAGCATTACTTAAAAAGTTTGAACCGACTTGTTTAATGCGTACAATATCACCTATAAAAAATCTTGGAAGATTCTCATCAAAATTTAACTTTAACTCTATGCCTTTCTCTTTTGCTCTCTCATAAAACAACAGTCCTATCTCTTTAAAAGGTTTTTTTGTTGCAAATTTCCTTTTTTCAAATGTCATCTTTCCAGATTCTATCTTTGAAAAATCTAGTATGTCATTTATAATAGTTAAAAGTGTATTCCCAGAATTTTTTATAATACTAAAATACTTTTGTCTTTGTTTGTCTTTTTCATCATCTTTCAAAATATCAACAAATCCTAAAATAGCATTTAGTGGAGTTCTAATCTCATGTGACATACTTGCTAAAAAGTCAGATTTTACTTTAGATGCAGATTCTAACTCTTGTATTTTACATTGCAACTCTTTTGTTTTTATAGAAACTAATGACTCTAAATTTTCATTTGTCTCTTTTAACTCTTGCGTTGTCTGATCTATGAGATGGGAAAGTGCTTTGTTTGTAGCACTCATTTTTTTAATTTGCGGACCTATTTTTATATTTTCTGTATGCTTATGTTTAACAACCTTATCACTTTCACTTAAAGATATTACTGTCATAGTTTGGTTTAAAAGCTCTGGATCATTTGACTTAAAAAACTCTCCATATGTAAAAAAACCGCTTGTTGGTGCTATATCAGCAAGTGGAGCTAACTCTATAGATATAGCATCTTCTAAAAATCTTCGTCTTGCCATACATGAATATATAAAAATAGATTCAACAGGCATCTTTTCAAATTTTTCACCAGTATGTACAGATTCATTTAAAATTGCATTTGCATTTCCAAATCCAAAATGAACCTTATCGCCGACACTTAAATTTCCTGCAAAGATCAAAGATCCATCAGCACCTTTTCCAAGAACTGCACGCGCTACTTTTACTCCATCTCTAGTTATTATAAGTGGAAACTCTATCCCTATAGCAGGTAAACTATCAGCAGCTTCTTCCCCTAAATACTTTCTATATGTCTCTACAGCACTTACACCATTGATCTCATAAACGCGATTGTTTTTAACTTTTGTAACTACCAGTTCTTTACCGATTTCTTGCCAAAAAAAACTGTAAGCATTTTTAACATTGAGCTTTTTGGAGTTTATGGAGACCCCTACTGCTCCGTTGGAAGTTATTTTGTCATTAGAAAACACAAAAGTACTTGTAAATCTAGCACCATCACCTGCCATACCACCTGCAAGTATAATGTCTTTACTTATGTTGTTAACTCCATTTAAAAATTCTTCACCATTGATGCTAAGCCCATCTGCAAATAATATTATAGTTTTTGTATCGTCTTCAATGAGCTTTTTTGCTAAGTTTTCTCCACATTCGTAGCTATTACTTTTGTTTTCTACTGCAGCAATATTTATATTGCTTTTCTTAAACTCAGATATACTAAGCACAATTTTATCTGTACTAACATCTCTTCCTAGTATTTCACCATCTGTTGTAGAACCGATCACTTTAGCATTTGGAAGAAGTTTTAAAATATCATTTATAACTTCTTTCATGATTTCTTTCTCACATATAGAGCTAAAAACCTGTACTAAGATCTCTTTTGTTTTGTCTATTGAATGCTTTTCTATAAAGTTGTTAAGTTTTTTGTAGTTTTTATAATAAGTATTAAAAGTTCTCAATAAAATCCCCTTGATATAAGAGAATTTTATCAGTTTTTATTTAATAGTATATAAAGTTGGGCTAAAATACCACTATGAAAAAAGTAGCAATAATCGGAGCTGGTGCAAGCGGGTTGATGTGTGCGATCGAGTGTGCAAAAAACTCTTGTAGTGTTGATCTGTATGAACAAAATGAAAAAATTGGCAAAAAGATTTTAGTATCTGGCAATGGAAGATGTAACATTACAAACACCAACATATCAACACATGACTATTTCTCGCAAAACCCAGACTTTGCAAAAAATGCATTTGAGCGTTTTAACTACAAAGAGTTTGAATCTTTTTGTAACTCTATGGGGCTTATTTTAGATGAAAAAGATGATGGAAAAGTTTATCCACTCTCAAACGAAGCAAAATCGGTAGTTGCACTTTTAACACAACAGGCTAAAAACAGTGGTGTAAATGTTATAACACAACACAAAGTTAAAAATCTAAAAGAACTCTCTGAAACCTACGATGCAGTTGTTATAGCAACTGGCAGTGAGGCTGCTTCACACCTTGGTGGATGCTCAGATGGACTGGAGTTTGCAAAAAGCATAGGCCATAACATAATCCCAACCTACCCTAGTCTTGTTCAGCTTGAACTATCCTCATCTGTACATGCTAAGATGAGTGGAGCTAAAGTTGATGGTGAAGTTACACTTGTGGTCAATAATCAAAAAAGCTCATCTTCAAATGGAGATATACTCTTTACAACCTATGGGGTTTCAGGATTTTCTATTTTAGATATCTCACGTGAAGCTAGCGAGGCTATGTTAAACTACTCGTGTGTTGATGTTGTTTTAAACCTTTTACCAAAGTTTTCACACCAAAAACTATCAAACCATCTAAACACACTAAGCAAGTCAAATCCAACAGGTTCGATCCTAAATGCGTTACACGCACTTCTGCCACTAAAAATAGCAAAAACTATACTTGATGTATTGAGTATTGCACAAGAAACTAAACTAAACTCACTCAATATGAAAGACTTTAAAAAGATCTCAAATCAGTGTCTAAACTGGAAGTTTGAAGTAAGCTCTACTCATGGATTTCGCCATGCAGAAGTAGCAGGCGGTGGAGTTGATACTACTGAGATAGATCCAAAAACTATGGAGTCTAAAAAACAAAAAAACATCTACTTTACAGGTGAAGTGCTAGATATAGTCGGGCGTCGTGGAGGATTTAACTTCGCATGGGCTTGGGCTAGTGGTTATGTTGCTGCTAAAGATATAATTAAATAACCAATTAAGTTATATACTTACTAAAAAAGGATCTATCATGTTAAAAAAAATAACAAAAGAAAGTATGGGAAAATCGGATCTGGGCTGGTTACAAAGTAGGTTTCACTTCTCCTTTGCAGAGTATAGAAATCCTGAAAATGTAAATTTTGGAGTTTTACGAGTTCTTAATGATGATATTATCGCACCTCACAGTGGTTTTGATATGCACCCACATGAAAATATGGAGATAGTCACATATATAGTAGATGGCGAGATCACACATAAAGATTCGATGGGTAATGAAGAGACTTTAAAAAGAGGCGAAGTTCAGTATATGAGCGCAGGTAATGGTGTTGTCCATGCCGAATACAATATGTCTGATAAAGATTTAAGATCATTACAGATATGGATATACCCTCCAAAAAAAGGTTTAGATACACTTTATGGTTCATACAGGTATAAAGAAGATGAACGTAAAAATAAACTACTAAACATCATATCTCCACAGAGTGGAGATTCAAAAATAAAACTCTATCAAGATGTAAACTTTTATGTATCTGAACTTGATGTTGGAAAAACTATTGACTTTGATATAAAAGAAAATAGACAGATATACTACATACAGATAGAAGGTAGTGCAAATATCAATTCAATAGAGTTAAATTATGGCGATGCTATGGAAATTACTGATGAAAAAGCTCTAAATATAATCGCTAATGAGCATAGCCATTTTTTATTTATTGAGATGCAGCAAAGTTTATAATAAATTTAATTTAGATAAACTATATCAAACAAAATTTAAAGGTAGTTCTCTATGTCCACGTCTCTAATAATAGCTATAGTTGTTATACTCATTTTAATTTTAATGTACAACTCACTTGTAAACAAAAAAAACCAAGTGGAAAATATTTTTGCAGCTGTCGATACACAACTTAAAAAGCGTTACGATCTTATACCTAATCTAGTTGCTACTGTTAGCAAATATATGGATCATGAAAAATCATTACTTGAAGAGGTTACAAAACTTCGTTCCGATGCAAATAAACCAAATATATCTGATGAAAAAAAGATAGAGTTAGATAAAAAAATCACTTCAGCACTTGGCTCGATCATGATAGCGGTTGAAAACTATCCAGACCTAAAAGCAAACGAAAATGTTATGCACCTACAACGTTCACTAAATGAAGTAGAGGAACAAATAGCAGCTGCCAGACGTGCTTACAACCAAGCTGTTACTGACTATAACAACGCTATTGAGATGATCCCTACAAACTTTATGGCATCTGCTATGAACTACCAAAGAAAACAGGTATTTGAAATAGTTGAGAGTGAGCGTCAAAACGTGGATGTTAAAAAACTTTTTAGCTAAAACAGATGAAGTCAAAAAGTGAATTAACAGACTACTACTACAAGTCTTTGTATCCAGTTTTAAAAGATCTGGACAAGGATAGAAAAGAGCTACGTAGCCGCATAATATCAATAGGTTTTATCTATACAATCATCTTTGGACTAATTACGTTTACTATTTTCTCATATGTAGAAAGTATGGATATTGTGTATTTCTTTGGCTTTGCATTTTTTGCAGTTGGTGGGTTTATATACAAGTTTCTTGTAAAAGATTATATAAGTGAGTTTAAAAACAAGATCATTGCACCACTGATCGATGCCTTGGATGAGGAACTTACATATCACAAAGACCTACATATATCTGAACTTCTTTTTAACAGATCAAAACTTTTTTCTCATCCCGATAGATATAGCGGGAATGATCTTGTAAAAGGTGAAGTACTAAATACAAAAATCCGTTTTTCAGACTTTCATGCCGAAAAACGTCATAGAAACTCAAAAGGAAGAGACAGCTGGAGCACTATATTTAAAGGGCTTTTTGTAGTTGCAGAGTTTAACAAAAACTTCATAGGTCAAACTGTGGTTTTACCCGATACTGCACAAAGTACATTTGGGGATCTCATAGGTCATTGGTTACAATCTAAAAATATTACAAGAGGCGAACTTGTAAAGATGGATGATCCTGAGTTTGAAAAGAGATTTGTAGTTTATTCAAATGATCAAATAGAGGCTAGGTATATATTGTCACACTCCATTATGAAAAAGCTTGTAGCATTTGAGAAGCATTTTGGTCATCCTGTGCATATATCATTTGTAAGAGACCATATACATATAGCTATAAACTATAACAAAGATATGTTTGAACCATCTGTATTTAGCTCACTTTTGGAGTACAAAACAGCTATGGAATATGTAGATACACTTCATCTAGTCACTGGAATCATAGGTGAGCTAAAACTAAATGAGAAGATCTGGAGTAAAAAATGAATGAACAAAACTTAATAAGTCAAAGTATAAAAGACTTTCTAACACCAAAGATGATTAAATACTCTTTAGCACCTATCATTGTTACACTTGTTTTGATGTATATTTTGTTTTTTGTTCTAGCAGGGATTGGAGCTGACCAGATAGGACAAATGCACGTTCAAGCACAGCAAACTACGATAGAAAATGGGGTGGAACACACAGATAGTTTAGATGCTTACTTAGAGGGAACAGCTATAATGCAATTTCTCCTAAGTTACTCGGCAACTGCATGGATAGCTACTTTTTTGATCTATGCGATCGGTGGTTTTTTAACACTTTATGCTTCTATATTTATAGCGATTATTGTGATCGGATTTCTAACACCGTATGTACTTAAAGAGCTTCAAAGAAGACACTACCAAGATGTTGAGCTTATTGGTTACTCAAACATCCTCACAGCCCTACTCTCAGCACTAAAGTGGACCGGTGTTATGATACTGCTTTTTATCGCACTAATCCCATTTTACTTTATACCTTTTTTAAACATACTAGCTTTTAACTTACCACTTTACTACTTTTTTCACAAGATGCTAAACTATGACATAAGCACAAATATGAATACAAAAGCAGAAGCACAAGAGATCAAATACAAAAACAAAACTATGCTTCGCATAAAAACACTCTTACTTTACCTGCTTAGTCTGATCCCTTTTGTGATCTTTTTCACAACTGTATTTTTTGTTATATACTTAGGTCATACATACTTTTTAGAAACTAGAAAGTTAAGGAATAAAGATGCGATACCTAATAATAATTAGTCTGTTTTTAAGTTCAGTTTTTGCTTCTGAAGCAGATGATATCATAAAAAAACTAGATAATAATATGCGTGGTGAGAGTGTCTATATGAAGATCAGCATGAACATAAAATCACTCAGACATGAACGCACCATAAAGATGCAGACATGGTCTAAAGGCAAAGACAAAAGTTTTGTAAAGATCACCTACCCTCCGCGTGAGAGAGGGATCACTTTTTTAAGTTTAGACAATGAGATGTATAACTACATTCCAAAGATAGAACGCACCATAAAGATCCCGCCAAGTATGATGCTTCAAAACTGGATGGGAAGTGACATAAGCAACGATGATATGGTAAAACAAAGCTCAATCGTTGATGATTATGATGCTAAGATCATAAAAAAAGATGGCTCAATTGTTACAATTGAGCTAACTGCAAAAGAAAACGCTCCTGTAGTATGGGGAAAAATAATCTCTAAAATAGACACAACACACTACACAGGGGTAGAAGACACCTTTTATGATGAATATGGCGAGAAGATCAGAATCTTTAACTACGGGGATGTTAAAAAGTTCGGCAAGTACTATATCCCAACTGTGTGGAAGATCCAGCCAGTGAGCAAGAAAAACAACCTAACTACCATGATAGTTGAAGATGCAAAATACGATGAAGAGATCTCTGATCAGTATTTTAAAAAGTCTGCTCTAAAAAGATTTAGCAGATAAGGATTTTGTATGTTTGAGCTAGCTTTAAAAAATATACTTTTTTACAAAGGTCGCTCACTTACAACATTTTTACTTACATTTATCTCGGCTACTTTTTTTGTTGTGTATGTTGCATTTTTAGATGGTTCTCACGAGTCGATGCTTAAAAACTCTCTAAAGGTTTATACAGGTTCTATGCAGATATATCAAAAAGACTACCGTGATGAGGGTGGGTATGATTATCTGATCTATGACAATAAAAAAATATTTGATATATTAGAGAATGTAGATGGAGTATATGCTTATACATCACGCCTTGAAACATACGGCATAGCATCGAGCAAAAGTGAATCCTCTGCTATGATGATCAGTGGCGTTGACTTTAAAAAAGAGTCTAAGATCAGTGAGTTGAAAAATGCACTTGTTGATGGAGTTTACCAAAGCACTCAAAACTGCCTTTATATGGGGCAGGATTTAGCAAAAAAACTAGACGTTTATCTTCAAAGTGAAGTTAGCTTTGTCGGGAATGCAATTGATTACTCTTTTGCAGCAGATATATTTAAAGTATGCGGTATATTTAAAACAGGGATGTATGAGTTTGACAGCTCATCTGCTTTTTTAAATAGAGAGTATTTTGATGATCTTTTTTACTCACACAACACCTCATCATACATAGCTGTAACTGTAGATGACTTAAGCCAAAACAATTATTTAGCACAAAGCATAAGCAAAAAACTACCAAAAGATATAAGACTCTATACCTGGCAAGAACTTATGAGTGAGATGGTTGAGGCTATGAAAGTAGACAGCATTTTTGGCTATATATCTATCTCACTTTTGTTTTTTGTGATCTTTTTTGTAATCCTGATCTATGGTTTTATAAATATCAGTGCAAGAATAAAAGAGTTTGGGACACTTAAAAGCATAGGTATATCTGACACCCAGATAGACAAACTGCTCTTTTTAGAAGTGTTTATCATAACCATGGTAGCACTTAGTCTCTCTGCAATTATTGGTGGTTATTGTGCTTATTATTTTGAGATCAATCCAATCGTTATGGAGGGGATGAGTGAAATGTATAAAGATTATGGGATCATATCTGATGAGATACCAACTGTGTTTGATCTTTTTACGATCTTTTGGAACTTGAGCGTAATTTTATTTTTAAATCTTTTAAGCGTACTTTATCCGATCTACTATGTAAGAAAATTCTCTCCTATTGAGGCTATGCGCCATGTATAAAACTATTTTACATTTAGCTATTAAAAACGCACTGCTAAGAAAAACACGAGCTGCTCTTTTGATCTTTATGATCGGTGCTAGTATGAGTTTTATGCTCTCACTAGAGGGTCTTTACGATGGTATGACAAAAAATATGATCGATATGAACCTAAGAAG
>Ga0193951_1001100_pt1 | contig 12152 bp, 9 predicted proteins | sample BB_2_MG_FD_140370 | JGI IMG/M metagenome (GOLD analysis project Ga0193951, IMG submission 140370) | Microbial mat bacterial communities from the Broadkill River, Lewes, Delaware, United States - BB_2_MG | ecosystem: Environmental > Aquatic > Freshwater > River > Microbial mats | place: USA... | reverse complement strand
TACGATAAAAAACTCTTATCAGCTAATCAAATAGAAGAAGATATAAAAGTTTTATCATTTTTTACTAAAAAATTAAGAACTTATTCAACAACTGACGCAGAAGCTATTTTAAAAGTTATTTCAAATACTGATATAAAAATTGACTTAGGGCTTTGGCTAAGTGGCAACTACAAAGAAAATTTTGACGAAATTTTAAGAGCGGTACAACTTGTAAAAACATATAAAAATAATATTGTAAATGTTATTGTAGGAAATGAAACAGTTTTAAGAAAAGATTTAAATGAAGTAGAATTAGTTGCTTACTTAAATTATGTTTCTAATTTAATTGATAAACCAATTACTACAGCAGAAGTTTGGGATATCTGGGATAAAAAACCTATTTTAGCTGAAAATGTTGATTTTATTACTATACATATATTACCTTACTGGGAAGAGATACCTATCGAAGATTTTAATACTTATGTGTTAGGAAGATATAACTACATAAAAGAAAAATTTCCTAATAAATTTATAAATATTGGAGAAACAGGTTGGCCTAGTCATGGGTACAATAATAAAAAAGCTGTTCCAAATATAAAAAATCAAGCAACTGCTATTAGAGGTTTTCTAAATATGGCAAAAGATAACAATATTTCTTATAATATTGTAGAAGCTTTTGATCAACCATGGAAAGGTTATGAAGAAGGAAATGTAGGTCAATATTGGGGAATTTTTGATTCAAATAGAAAAATAAAATTTTATATAAATGGTGATATTGAATTAAATGAATATTGGATTTATCAAATGATTGCTGCAATTATAATCGGTGCATTATTAACACTTTTTGGTTTAAAAAATCAAAGAGTTAATATAAATCATGCTTTTGCATATGGAATAGCTGCACAAGGTATGGCATTTGGTATTGTTATGGCTATTACTTATCCTTTTATAAACTATATGAATTTTGGTATGTGGGTTATGTGGGGGATGGGAACATTTTTAATGATTCCACTTATTGTAATTACTCTAGCAAAAGCAAATGAACTATTTAAAAACTCTATTGGAATTGCTCCTGAAAGATTAATTCCTTTAGATTTAAAATCTGATAATATCCCATTTGTTTCAATTCATGTTCCAGCATACAAAGAGCAACCTGATGTTTTAGCTGAAACACTAAAAGCCTTATCAAAACTTGAATATCCTAATTATGAAGTACTAGTTGTAATAAATAATACACCAGAAGAGTTTTATTGGAAACCTATTGAAAAGTTATGTAAAGAACTTGGAGATAAGTTTGTATTTATGAATATTACTTGCACAGGGTTTAAAGCAGGTGCTTTAAATGAAGCCTTAGAATATACAAATAAAAAAGCTGAAATTATTGCTGTTATTGATGCAGATTATGTAGTTGAATCACCTTGGTTAGTGGATTTAGTTCCATTATTTGATGATCCAAAAGTTGCAATAGTTCAAGCCCCACAAGATCATAGAGATGGAGATGAATCAATTATTAAAACTGCTATGAATGCTGAGTATGCAGGATTCTTTGATATTGGTATGATTGATAGAAATGAAGAAAATGCAATTGTTGTTCATGGTACTATGGTAATGGTAAGATTAAGTGCAATGATGGAAGTTGGAGGTTGGGGAACTGATACTATTGTTGAAGATAGTGAATTAGGACTTAGATTATTTGAAGCTGGATATGAGGCTCATTATACAAACAGAAGATATGGATATGGATTACTTCCTGATACAGTTGAAGCTTTTAAAACACAAAGACATAGATGGGCTTATGGTGCTATACAAATTCTTAAAAAACATTGGAAAGAGTTTAAACCTTCTGCTAAAAATTTAACGCCTAGACAAAAGAAAAAATTTGTTGCTGGATGGTTTTTTTGGCTAAGTGATGCAATGGGTCCTGTTATGGCTATAATGAATATTATTTGGGTTCCAGTAATTATATTTGTGGGAGTTACAATTCCAACTATTCCACTTACTATTCCAATTATCACCGCATTTTTAGTAAACATTTTACATACATTTATTTTATATAGAATAAAAGTAAAAACTTCATTTAAGAACACTATTTTAAGTTCAATTGCTTCTATGAGTTTACAGTTAATTATTTTTAAAGCTGTCTTCGATGGATTTGTAAAAGATGGATTACCTTTTAAAAGAACAGAAAAAGGTGGTAAACCTAAAAAAGCTAGTACTAATCCAATTATTAGTGAGACTATTTTGGCAATTTTATTACTAACAGCATTTTTTGCTTTAATTATAACAAATGATGCAGGTATAATTGAAATATACGTATTTGCAGCAACTATACTTATTCAAAGTATTCCTTATATCTCAGCAATAGTTATGAGAATACTTGAGCTACAATCAATAAAAAATGCAAAATCTTAAAGATTATTTCCTAATTTAATTTTAAATTAGGAAATGATTTCCTCAAACTTTCCATAAATTTAACACCAGGATCACTTTTTTTAGTTCTATACTTCTTATCTTTTTCTAAAAAAAGTTTATTATTTACAAAATTAGTATATTCATAATGACCTATTAAATACTCAATTGTTTTATACTTATTTTTTAAATAATCAATTAATTTTATATTAGATTCTAGTTGTGTAACTGTTAAATTATCTTGTTTTATTTGACCACCAACATTTTCAATCCCAATACTGCTATAGTTTAAACCAATAACATGTCTAGCCATATCTGTTTCATTCATTAAAGAATAAATAGTACCATCCCTATCTACTAAGAAATGAGCTGATACATTTAGATTACTAGCTTTTTGAATATATTTTCTATCACTTAATAAAACTTCAGCATCCAATCTTTTGAAAGAGTTTTTTAAACTATTAATTCCTGTATGATGAATTACTATTATTTTAGGAATTATTGTTATATCTTTTACATCAAGTTCATATCTATTTTTAATATAATTTTTTGTAAGTTCAACTCTTTTTTCACCAAACTTTATTGGCATTTGTTTTATTTCAATTGAAAATAAGTTGTTAATTAAGAGTGACGTTATTAGTAGCTTTTTCATATATTTATTCTAGCAAAATAAAATTATCGCACATTAAAAAAGTTGTTTAAATAAAATAAATTATATAATTAAGAATATAAATCCAAAGGATAAAAATGCCAGCTATAAAAGAAATGTTAAAGGACTTGGTTGAAAATACTGTTATTCCTGAAGTGGAAGACTATTTAGAAGATTTACATAAACTTTTAGAAACAAATACACAAACTGAAGATGATATGTTAGCTATAAAAGAAATGGAACATTTTTTAGTAGAGCTACAAAATGTTTTAGCTGTAATTGAAGAAGATAAAACACCTGATAGTGAATATCAAAGAATCTACGACTATATTATGAATAATATAGAAGAGAGTGAATCAACACAAGAGTAGATTAAAATAAATCTACACTTGAAACTTGTTCAGGTTTGAATCTAATAACCTGATCTCTTCCTTTACTTTTTGCATCATATAATGCAATATCTGCATTTTTAATAACTGAATCAAAATTAGTAGAATCATTTGGGAACATAGATAATCCAATACTAATAGTTTTTCTTAATTTACTTCCAGCATATACATCGATTTCATTTTCCTTAACTTTAGTTCTAATTTTATTAGCAACTATTAGAGCATCTTCTTCTGTTTTAACATTTACAAGTAATACAATAAACTCTTCACCACCATATCGTATAACAATATCAGATTCTCTTACTGTTTCCATTAATATTCTAGATAACTCTTTTAATACTTTATCTCCAATATCGTGTCCATACTCATCATTTACTGCTTTAAAATGGTCCATATCAAGAAGTAATACGCCAATATTGAACTTTTCTCTTTTGGCTTGAGGTATTAGCTTTTTACTATGTTCTTCAAGGAATTTTCTATTATAAAGACCTGTTAATCCATCTCTAAATGCCGATTCTTGTAATGCTTTCATTAAAAGTTTTACTTCAATTGATGGTGCTGATTCATTAATATAACTTTTAATAAATGAAATCTTTTCTTTTAAATTTTCTAACTCTTTTTTTGTGTCAAATACAAAGTTTATTACTAGATTTATATTTTTTGTTATATTTGTATTTAAACAATAATGAAATTTATCTTTTTGATTAAAATATGCGCATGAAGAATGGTATTCAATAGAAAAAACATCACTATTAGTTCTTACTGCTCTACACTGTTCTGGAGAATTTTCAATTGAACTTTTACAATAAAATGTATCTCCAACTTCTTTTACAATCTCCATTTTTTTCTTTAAAGTATCAATTTCTACTAAGTTAAAATTCTTTATTTTAAATTGATTTATAAATATTTCTGTAACTCTAGTATAAATTTCTTCTTTTGTACTATCTTGTTCTATCTCTTTTTTAAATTGATATAGATTAGAAAGGTTTGTAATAATCTCTTTTGAATCTTCAAGAGAGCTATTTTCACTATTAGAGACTTTTCCTATAAAACCATTTAACTTCTTATCAATATCAGAAGATGTACCTTTTAAAGATGTCATTAAACTATTAAATTTATCTAATAATACAATCATCTCTTTTGATAAACCAGTTTCATATGAAATTTTTTCAAATTTACCATTAATTGCTAATGTTAAATTATTTGTTAAATTGTCAAATATAATTATATATTCTTTTAAAATATTTCTAAAAATAAATAAAAATACTAAAGTTCCAATAAAAACAACAAATGGAATAATATACAATTTTTCGATAGCAATCTGTTTTGATTCACTAATATCAAATTCTAAAGATATTGCACCAAGAGTATCTCCATGGGAAACATTATGACATTTTGTACAATCAATTCCATTTTCCCATACTGCATTATAAGGAATAGTAATTCTCATAGTATTGCTAGAGAGATTTTCATTAAAGACATATTCCATTTCACCAGTTTTTAGAACTTTTTGATCAATACTATCTTTTGGTACTTTTTTATCATTTTTCCCAAACTGTTTATTAATTTGTTCATTTCTTACTAACCATAAATGATTTATTTCTCTCATACTAGCAACAGAGTTGATAAATGTATCAGATTCATGCATATTATTGTTAATCATATATGCAGTTAATCCATTTTTAACTACTTCAGATATTGTTTGAGCATTTTTAATAGATTGTTTTTTTATATTGTCTTTAAAACTATAAAAACTCAAAACTGTAACAATCGAAGTAATCAACACCGAAATAATTATAAATTTATAAATAATCTTTTTATTCATTTTCTCAACTTTCATTTAATAATTACTATTCTACTTTAAAGCTACTTAAATAATTTATAATGTATTATATATACTTATAATATTTATGTAGATTTTACATATTTTAAGAAAAAAACAGGAATTAAATGAATTCTGAAAACGAAAACCAAATTATAAGAATAATAAAATATACCCTTCCTCTTTTTATACTTTTTTCTTCTTTTGCAATTTTAATAATATTATATTATGAAAAAACAAAGTTTTTTGAAAAAGAAAAACTTGCTATTAAAAAAGAATTTATTGAAAAAAACAAAATTATTGTAAAAGAACAAATTACAAATTTATATAATTACATAAATACTATTCAATTAGAAACAGAAAATGACTTAAAAAAATCCCTTAAAGTTAATATAAATAATGCGCATACAATTGCAACTAGTATTTATGAAAAGAATAAAGATAAAAATGATAAAGAACTAAAAAAAATCATAATTGATGCATTAAGAGATATAAGATTCAACGATGGAAGAGGATACTTCTTTATCTATGATATGAATGCAAAAAATATTATGCTTCCACCAACGCCCCAATATGAAAACCAAAATTTTTATAATCATAAAGACTCTAAAGGTAAATTTATAATACAAGAGATGATAAATACTTTAAAGACAAAAGATGAAGCATATTTTAATTGGCATTGGTATAAACCTAATACTTATGAAAACCAAATAAAAAAAATAGGTATTACAAAAAAATTTAAGCCTTTTGATTGGTTTATTGGAACAGGTGAATATGTAGAAGATTTTGAAAAAGAAGTACAAAATAGAATATTAAACTATGCTAATCAAATTAAATTTGGCAAAAATGGATATATATTTATTATAGATTATAAGTTAAAGTACTTAAGTCATGCAAATAAAAATTTTATTGGTAAAAATGGAAAAGTAATAGATAATACGATTAATTCAAATGAAGTATTATCTAGTATGTTAAATATAGCTAAAAAAGGTGAAGGATACTATTCTTATGTACAAAAAAAGAGCGTAGATAATGTAATAAATGCGAAGAAAACTAGTTTTATAAAAGGCTTACAAAATTGGTCATGGATTTTAGGTGCAGGTTTTTATGAAAATGATATAGAAACATCAATAAAAGAAAAAGAGAATGAACTTAATAAAAAGTTTGAAGAGTACATACATAATACTATAATCTTAGCAATTGTATTAACTCTTTTATTTATTTTTATGTCTATTTCATTCTCAAAAAAACTTCAGAAATTATTTGATAGATATAGAAATGAGATAAAAAACCATATAAAACTAAATACTAAACATCAAAATATTCTAGCTCAGAAATCAAAAATGGCAGCAATGGGTGAAATGATTGGAAATATTGCCCATCAATGGAGACAACCATTATCAGTTATTACAACATCTGCATCTGTGTTAAAATTGAAAAAAGAATTAAATATTATAGAAGATCAAGATTATAATGAAAGTCTTGAAACCATAATGAAATCAGCAAATTATTTGTCTGATACCATTGATGATTTTAGATATTTTTTCATGCCACACAAAGAAAGAAATCGTTTTAATATTCAAGAAACTATTAATAAATTAGAAAATTTTATTAAGAATGATTATTCTCAAAATGAGATAAAAATTATAAAAAACATTCAAGAAATCACTCTTCATACATATGAGAGTGAACTTATTCAAGTCATTTTAAATATTCTAAAAAATGCTAAAGATGAACTAATAAAATATAAAAACTTAAGCCCTAAACTAATTTTTATTGATATTTATAAAGAAAATAAAAATATTAAAATTATTATAAAAGACAATGCAGGTGGAATAAATGAAGAAATAATTGATAGACTTTTTGAACCATATTTCACAACTAAACACCAAAGTAGTGGTACAGGAATAGGACTTTATATGAGTTTAGAGATTATAAAAAAACATATGCAAGGAAAAATTGATGTGAAAAATATTCAGTATGAATATAATTCTCAAAAATATATAGGTGCACAATTTAGTATTACATTTAATATTGATTAAACACACATTATATAGAAAAGACCCTAAAGATCAACAAATAACATGTACAAAAATATTGTATATCAAAATACCTACAAACACTTTTAATTAGGCCCTTCTAATATATTTAAAGCTTCACCAACAAGTAATCTTCCTACTTCATAGTGTGTATGCACAAATTTTTTAATACTTAGATCTTTTAATTGTGCTTTCTCATCAGTAGATTCAATTTTCAATATAATATTAGATTCTGAAGCAAAATTTAAAACAGCTTCACAAATCAATCTTTTTCTATGAACATCACTAACAGTTATAATAACACTAGAGGCTTCATCAACTTTTAAAGACTCAAGCACTGGTAATTTATCTAAGTGACCAAAATAAGCCATATATCCTAGCTTTCTAGCAAGTAAAACGTGTCTTAAATCATCAGTAATTATTACAAATGGAATCTCTCTATCATTTAAATCCCTAGCTATAATTCTTCCTAAAGTTGAGAATCCACAAAGAACAATATGGTTTTTTGCTTTAATTGGTGTAATTTTATCTGACTCATAAAATTCAACAACAAAATATGAAGCTAATTTATATATATTATTTATTATAAAAGGCGTAAGTATCATTGATAATACTGAAATCAGAATCAAAAAACTAGCTTGTTCTGAAGAGATCAAATTATCATTTGCAGCCAATGCAAATATGGCAAAAGAAAACTCTCCAACTTGACAAAGTGCAAGAGCAGATTTTATTGATGTACTTTTATCTGCTTTTCGTCTAATTAAAAAATAGATTACAAAAGCTTTTATAAGCATAATAGCAATAAATATAGCAAAGATTATATGGATATTATAAAAGAAATAAAATATATCAATTTTTGTTCCAACACTAAAGAAAAAAGTTCCTAAAAGTAAATCTTTATATGTTCCAATATCTGACTCGACCTTTACACTATAGTTTGTATCAGAAATAATCATACCTGCAATAAAAGCACCAAGAGAATAAGTAAATCCCATTTCATGAGCTAAAAGTGATGTTCCCATTACTATTGATAAAACTGAGCCTAAAAAAAGCTCTTCAATTCTTGTATTTGAAGCAAATTTTAAAAGCCAGCTTATCAATTTCTTACCTATTGTAAACATAAAAATTATGATAACAAAGGCAGAAAGTACTGTTTGTAATATAACTTCTCCTATAGATAAAGTATCATTTGTTAAAAATGTAATTAAAAGTAAAATAGGAATAACAGCCAAATCTTGGAAAATCAAGATTGCAGTTGATTTTTCACCATAAGGAGTATAAATATCTTTGGATTGTTTTAAATATGTTAAAACAATCGCAGTTGAAGATAAAGAAAAAGCTAATGAAACAATCAAAGATACTTCAATACTTAATTTAAAGATAAAAAAAGAAACTATATAGATTAAAATAGCACTAATACTAACTTGTAAAAAACCATTTAATAAAAGTATTTCTTTCATCTTTTTTAGTTTTTCAAAGTTCATTTCCAAACCTATTGTAAACATTAGAAATACTATCCCAAACTCTGCTATTAATTCAAGTGAGTGTATATCTATTCCATTGAAGTTAAAGATATAGCTAATTATTGTTCCTGTTGCGATATATCCTATAATATGAGATACTCCAAATCTCTTTAAAATGATATTTAAGATAGTTGAAATTGATATAGTTAAAAATATAGTTACTAAAATTTGATCCATTATTTTCTTTCATTTGATATGTATAAATTATATCGGATTTCGGAATCAATGTATTAATAAAAGTATATATAAAATGCGTAAATTTTAAACAATTGTTTTACAAAATAAGATATAATTCCATTAAAGGATTTAAATGAAAAAAACATTCCAGCTTAAAGTTGAAAATAAAAATAAAGATAGATTAGTAGAAGCTATCAAAAATGAAATTAGAAAATACATCAAAAGGGAAAGAAGAAAACCTTTACCTAAAGATGCAGATTTTTGGAACTTTGATTGTAAGTTCGCAAAAGATGATGAAGAACCATATGAAATTAGTTTCGTAGATGTTACAAAATCTATAGATGAAGCTGCAGCTCAAGATTGTAATACTTTTTACTTAGAACTTGTTGCTAAAAGTGCTAAAAAAACTGTAAGAGTCAAAAAAGATAATGATGAAGAATCAGAAGATGTAAATGATGATTTTGAAGATGATACAGAAGAGTAGATTTTCTCTTCTATATCAAACCTCAATACTGTAAAAACAACTAAATACCTCATCACTTTTTAAAGAAATATTTCCCTTTTTATCTTCAAAAATTTTAGAACTATCATCAAAATCAGCAATACCTTGCCAAGGTTCAATACATACAAAAGGTGCACCAGTTGGTTTTGACCATAATCCAAGATAAGGAAAACCTTTAAAATTCATTTTTAAAAATCTATTATTTTCACTATTTTTTAAACTTACTTCACTAATAGTTAAATCATTGAAAACTAAAGCATCTTTTTTAAAAAGCTCGTCGTTTAATTGAATTTTATTATCTTTTATAGTTAATTTTTCACTATCAAAAACTAGACCTTTTTCATTTAAAAAAAATCTATTTGTCTGTTTGATATCATCAAATTCAAAATAATATGATTCTTTTGTTTCATCTTCAAAAGGCCAGTTAAATGCTGGATGAGCTCCTATTGAAAATAGCATTTCATCTTCTGATAAATTTTTTACTTCATATGAAATTACAAGCTTACTATATATTAACTCATAAGATATTATCAACTCAAATTCAAATGGATATTTTTCTAAACTATCACTATTACTTTTTAAACTAAATGATAAAAAGTCATCATCTTTACGTAGCACATCAAATTCACAATCCCTTGCAAAACCATGTTGTGTCATTTTATAAGTTTTATCTTTATATATATACTCATCATCTTTTAATCTTCCAACAATAGGAAATAGTATCGGAGCATGACGATTCCAATATTTTTCATCTGCTTGCCAAATATATTCTACCTCATCATCTATTTTTTTTAGACTATTAAGTTGTGCTCCAAATGAATTTATTTTTACTTTAACATATTTATTTTTGATTTCATGATTCATTTTTATACTTTTAAATTAATTTTTTTTAGTATATAGAAAATTAAATAAAACTTGTTATAATAATTATTCAAGTTGTAATAAAGGAGAGATTATGCAAACTTCAATGTATAGACAGTTAACTTTAGAGCAAGAGATTCTAGAAAATATATCTATGATGCTTAAAAAAACGAAAAGATTTTTATATAAGCATCATTGGGTACTAAGATATTTTTAATATCTTAGTTGTTTTTAAATCTTGAATTAGTTCTTCTATTTCTATTTGAAGTAGAAGACGATTCATCATTTCTTCTTGAGGGTTTTCTAGCAGAATTTTCAGTTCTCTTTTCATTTCTTTGTTGACCTTGGCCTCTTGATTGATTTCCTCTTTGGCTATTGCCTCTGTTTCCTCTATTTCCAATTGGTTCAGCTTTAATAGTTGGATCTACTTTAAACTCTTTTAATTCAACTTTTTTAATTTTTTGTTTAGTAAGTTTTTCGATACCATATAAGTATTCATGCTCATCAATACAAACTAAAGATATAGCTTCACCACTATTTCCAGCACGTCCAGTTCTTCCTATTCTATGTACATAATCTTCTGCAATATTTGGTAATTCAAAGTTTATTACATGAGGTAATTGGTCTATATCAATTCCCCTTGCCGCAATGTCAGTTGCAACTAAAACTCTCACACTTCCTTTTTTAAAATCATCTAAAGCTTTAGTTCTGGCCCCTTGTGATTTATTACCATGAATTGCTGCAGATGTTAATCCAACTTTTGAAAGACTTTCACTTAGTTTATTAGCTCCATGTTTTGTTCTTGTAAATACTAATACTTGTTTATAGTTATTTGTTTTTATTAAATGAACTAATAGCTCTTTTTTTCTCTCTCTATCAACTGGATAAACTATTTGTTCAACTTGATGTGAGGTACTATTTCTTTTTGCAACTTCAATTAATACTGGCTTATCAAGTAATCCATCTGCTAATCTTTTTATTTCATCTGAAAATGTTGCAGAGAAAAGTAAATTTTGTCTATGTTTTGGTAAGATTGCTAATACTTTTTTAATATCGTGAATAAATCCCATATCAAGCATTCTATCTGCTTCATCTAATACAAAAAACTCAACTCTTGTTAAATCTAATGCATCTTGTGAAACTAAATCTAAAAGTCTTCCTGGAGTTGCTATTAAAATATCAACACCTTTTCTAATAATTGCTTTTTGAGGATTGATACCAACTCCACCAAAAATAACTGCTGATTTATATGGTAAGTATTTTCCATATGTTTCAACACTTTGTGCAACTTGCGCTGCTAACTCTCTAGTTGGAGTTAATATTAAAGCTCTTACATGAGCTTTTTCATTTTTAAAAGACTTTTCTGTAAGTCTTTGTAATAATGGTAATGTAAAACCAGCAGTTTTCCCAGTACCTGTTTGTGCACCTGCTAAAATATCTTTTTTAGATAAGATTACAGGAATTGATTGACTTTGAATTGGTGTAGGAGTAGTATACCCCTGCTCTTTTATTGCACGTAAAATTGGTGCACATAAACCTAAGTTTGAAAATGACATAAATACCTTTTGTTTTTTATAAACCTTCTAAAGTTTTAAAACGATAGTTACGGTCGAGGTTGAATAAGTTAATTTGATTTGAGTTGTGTATAAGAATTACAAAACGAGCTAAAGCGTAAGACCGATTGTACGCTGAAATTAATTCATTATATCATAAATATTTAATAAAGCTTACAATTAATCTTTTAATCCTAATTTTAACTCTTTACTATCAATTTTTAGATTTAATTTTTCTATCATTTTCTT
>Ga0193951_1001098_pt1 | contig 12162 bp, 8 predicted proteins | sample BB_2_MG_FD_140370 | JGI IMG/M metagenome (GOLD analysis project Ga0193951, IMG submission 140370) | Microbial mat bacterial communities from the Broadkill River, Lewes, Delaware, United States - BB_2_MG | ecosystem: Environmental > Aquatic > Freshwater > River > Microbial mats | place: USA... | reverse complement strand
ATTTGTTGTAGAGTATTTTGTTGAAAACAAAAAAGCCGAAACTTTCGTTTCGGCTTTGCTCCCTCTCTTGGACTTGAACCAAGGACCCTCTGATTAACAGTCAGATGCTCTAACCAACTGAGCTAAGAAGGAATTTTTTTTGTGCAATCCCTTGCTGTTATTGCGATGCAAATATAGAACGCTTTTTTGGTTCGTGCAACACTGTACAGCGCTTTTTTTTGTTTTTTTTTATCACTTTTTTTTATGTTTTTGATACATCGAATTTTAGAGTAAGTAAAAAATATCATTTTTTTTTAGCGGAGAGCTTTTCTATGTTTTATATTTGCCCACGAACATTAAAAAACGTCTACCATAATGGGAAAAGTATTAGGTTTAGGAAATGCCTTAGTTGATATAATGACTCAGCTTGAAGATGACAACCTTCTTCAACAATTTAATTTGCCAAAAGGAAGCATGACATTGGTTGATGCCGATTATGCTAGTAATATTTCGCAGTCAACAAATACGCTTAATAAAGCGCTTGTTTCGGGAGGTTCGGCAGCTAATACAATTAGCGGACTTGCTAATTTAGGCGTGCAAACAGGTTTTCTTGGTAAAGTAGGTGACGATGAACTTGGGAAGTTCTACGCTCAGGATATGATTAAAAATAAAATTAATCCTCAGTTATATATTGGTCAGCAGGCTACAGGACATGCTACAGCATTGGTTAGTAAAGATAGCGAGCGTACATTTGCTACTTTCTTGGGAGCTGCCATTGAGATGACTCCCGACGACTTAAAAGCCGAAGATTTTGATGGTTATAAGTATTTTCATATTGAAGGATATCTTGTGCAGAATCAGCCGTTGGTTAGTACAGCAATGAAAATGGCTAAAGAAAAAGGATTAATTGTTTCTTTGGATCTTGCCGCATTTAATGTTGTTGAATCGAATCGTGACTTTTTGCACGATGTGGTTGAGAAATATGTTGACATAGTTTTTGCTAACGAAGAAGAGGCTAAAGCTTTTACCGGACAAGAACCAGAAGAGGCTCTGCATACTATTGCTGCAAAATGTGAAATTGCTGTTGTTAAAGTTGGCTCTAAAGGATCGTATATAAAAACTGAAAACAAAGAGTTTACTATTAGTCCTATTGTTGTTAATAGTATAGATACTACTGGCGCTGGCGATTTGTATGCTTCGGGATTTCTTTATGGTTTAACCAAAAATCTTGATATGCAGAAGTGTGGTAATATAGGTTCGCTTTTAGCAGGTAATGTTATTGAAGTTATGGGACCAAAAATGGACGAAGAGAAATGGATTCGTCTTCGCGATGTTGTTAGAGAAATTGAACTTTCGTAATTCAATAATTTATATAAAGTAAAAGAGGATGTCCAAAAACTAAATTAAACTGTCATCCTGAGCGTAGTCGAAGGATTGTTTCATTGAAAACACAACGTTTCGACTCCGCTCAACGTGACATTTTAATTTTTATTAATTGTTTTTGGACACCCTCTTTTTTTATTTCTTTATTATTAGTTGTTTTATTTTCGAAAGGAACCGTGGTTTTAAGTAATCAATAAAATCGTTGATTAATGTAAAATTATACCAAATGCCTTTATTGTAAAGTTTAAAGCCAAATCGTTTTGCTTTTATGGCGTATCGTATTTGTTCTTTACGGCGCATAAGCGATATCATTTCGTTGTAAACTCGGTAAAATGTTAGTTTCTCGGGGAGTATCTCTACTTTATGTTGTTTTATTATTCTAATCCAGTATTCGTAGTCTTCAGAGTTTTTATAATTCTCGTTATAAAATCCTACCGAGTCAATAATCGATCGTCTAAACATAACCGATGAGTGACAAATAAAGTTGCTTTTCAGAATGTTGCGTTTAATATTCTGATAGCTGAAAATAGGCTCGTCGGTTTTGTGATTATGAAATTCGCCTTTGTAATTAATGTATTGCTTGTCTGTAGCAAGTAAATAAAGCTCACTGTCCGAATCTAAAACTTCTACTTGTTTTTCCAGTTTGTCGATAGCCCAAACATCGTCGCTATCGATACGGGCAATATATTCGCCCTCGGTTTTTTTAAGACCCCAGTTAAGCGAAGCGGCAACACCCTTATTACGTCGTTGGGTGAATATTCTTATTTTTTCGGGATGTTGTTTTCGGTACTGATTTAAAATATCTAAAGTGCCATCTGTCGATGCGTCGTTAATAATAACAACTTCAAAATCCTGAAATGTTTGAAACATAACCGAATCTAAAGCATATCTTAAATATTTTTCCTGATTATAAACAGGCATCAAAACGCTTACCTTAACCATTGTAATTTTCTTTTAATATCTTCTTAAGATTGTCGCTCCAACTTAAGAAATTAGCAACTCTGTTTTTTCCTGCCTCAACTTTTGCTTCTCGCGATGATACGTCGAGAGAATAATACAATTCAATACAATTGTAAATGCTTTGGGCATTATGTGGGTCGAAATAATTAGCCGATTCGCCACATACTTCGTGGGCAAAATCCCGATCCGATGTAAATATAGGCTTTTCGTATTTCATAGAATCGGAATATGTTGAAGAAAATGATTCCATCAGTGTTGGAAGTATCATAGCATCTATTTTGGAATATAAATCTGCTATCTGAGAAGCTTTAACCTTTCCGATAGAGAAAATATATTCTGATAGATTTTCGCGTTCGATACACTCTAACATTTTCTTTGCTCGTTTATCCTGGTTGTTTGTTATGGTTAGTATTATTGAATAATTTTTGTTTTGTTGTTTAAACAAACGGGCTACATCAATTAGTTTCTCTAGGTTTTTATGAGGATAATAGTAACTAAATGCCAGCAGATATTTTATGCTTTTGTCGGGGGTGAAATTTATCTCTTCTGTTTCTGAAACACTAATTGATGCATTAGGAAGAACCTCGATATCCTTTTTGCATTTTATCTTTTGTAGTAGTAATTCTTGTTGAATATGAGTTTGTACTACAAACTTATCAACATATTTTACTCGTCTTAAAAAGGCAATATTCCGTAATTGGTGTATTAGTTTCTCTTTATAAGTTAAATGTAGATTATTAAGACTTTTTGCCGAAGTAAAAGGGTTGTCGAAAAGATTTATCTGATAGCATTTTGTTGGTGTTGGCAAATTACCAAGACTAAAAACTATGTGTGGATTGAAATTGTTTATTAACCTGTTTATTAATACAAAATCGGTATAAGGTCGGTTGTGACGTTTTAACTTTTTAAGAGGGATATATATAATGTTTTCTAAACCCTTAAAAAGCGATTGGTATTCATTAGTGTCTGGAACAACCACTAATGTTTCGATATTGTTAAAATCGTTATTTAACGAATTAATAATATTTATTGCTACAGAAACCCCTCCACCCAATAATACTGTTGATGCATTAATAAATATTCTTCTTTTTCTTTCCATCGGCCTACAAATCCATCGAAATAGCTTTAAAATTTAGCTTTTCGTTATAATGTTCAAGAACTTTTGGTAAAACATATCGCAAGTTTCTTTCGGCTTTTACCGAGTCGTGAAAAACAATTATTGAACCAGGCTTAATCATCTTTATAGTGTTCTCTAGGCACTCTTAGGGCGACTGATTTTTGTCGTAATCGCCAGTTAGCACATTCCACATTATAATTTTATAATTGGGTTGCAAAAGCTCTGCCTGAACAGGTCTTATGCGTCCGTATGGTGGTCGAAACAAGTTCGATTTAATAAACGACGATGCTAGTTCAACATCCTTAATATATTCTAATGGTCCGTATAGCCATCCTTTTAAGTGGCTGAATGTATGGTTACCAACCGAATGGCCTGCCTTAATAATTTTGTTATAAATTTTAGGGTGTCGCTCAACATTTCGACCGAGGCAAAAGAATGTTGCTTTGGCATTGTATTTATCGAGAGTTTCCAGAACCCATTCTGTTATTTCTGGTGTTGGGCCGTCGTCGAATGTAAGGAATAACGAATCCTCGCAATCGGCAAACTCCCAGTTTAATCCAGAGAATAGTTTGCTAACAATAGAAGGGGTTCTGAAATATCTCATTGTGTAATTAAATATCTTTAATAATAGCTTGATATTCGGTTGTTAGCTTGTCGGCTAGCTTAATGTTTTTGTTCTCTTGTGCTAAACGAACAAGTTCCATTAAAACCTGAATATCGGTTGTTTGATCTCTTTTAACACTCTCGGCTAAATTGTTTGGAAGCGACAAGTAGTATTTAACATTATCTTTAATATTATCGAACATAATATTTGTCATTTGCTCGGCAATATCGTTTAATCCCACAGTATAACTATTCTCTATTAACGAAAGATCGTAAACTGTTAATGGAATAATATTGGGAGGGAAAAGTTTATTTAACTTGTTGATAACATTTATAGCTTTAGCATCGTCGCCTTTCTCAATAAGTTCTGTAGCTAATGACGAGTAGATACTACGGAAATTTGATAATAGATCAGAAGCATAAGAGTCTAAATAAACATCTCCTTTAGTAAAGTCTTGAAGAGTGAATTTATTCATAAACTTATTGTACATCACTTCGGCATTCATATTTGAATACAGCCCTTTCTTTTCGCCTTTAATAGGTACAAGGCGGCTTGCCAGGCCTTCAAGGCGCATATATTTATCCATCCCGAAATAGTTGTCTCTACCTACAGTGATTGCAAAATATATAGGTCTGTTCCATTCGTTTTTCGATATTAAATCGTAAACAAAAAGCTCGTTCTTCATTAAATAATTAGCCGAATTGCGGAATTTAAAAGTGTCAACAACTTCGTTTATTTCCGAAAGAGATATTGTTTTGTTATTTAAAAGTTTTTGTTTATCAACAGGAATAGTAAAAGTTTTTGTTGGAAAGAAGTCAATTGTTTCACCCTCTTCAAAAGGCGATTCTGTTTTTGTTCTTCTATCGTCGTCTAAAACAAAATTTATACATTTTTTTAGGTCTACGCCAGATTTTATTTTATCAATAATAAGAACAGCGTCGCGTACTCCAGCAGCATATTTGTCGTTAGTCATCTGAACATCTAAAGCTTCCGAATTGTATGCTTTACATTTCATTTGATTAATATACCAATCGGCTCCTAAGTAGCTAAGGTTCGAAACACGTACATCGGTTCTTACTCCTTCAACCTCTTGAGCATACCAAAGAGGGAAAGTATCGTTGTCGCCATAAGTAAACAGAACAGAATTAGGCTCGCATGTTTCTAGGTAATTTCTGGCAATATCAATAACAAGATTTCGTCCCGAACGGTCGTGATCGTCCCAGTTTTGTGCAGCCATATTAACCGGAACAGCAACAAATGCAATTGCGGTAATAGAACCTGCAATAATTGTTTTCCCTTTTTTGCTTTTAAAGCTTTCAATAAGACCAGCAATGCCTAGCCCAATCCATATTGCAAAAGCGTAAAACGATCCTACGTAAGCATAATCGCGTTCGCGTGGCTGATAAGGATATTGATTAAGATATACTACAATAGCCAATCCTGTCAATACAAACATTAATGTAACAACCCAGAAATCGGTTTTCTTTTGCGAAAATTGGAATACCATACCAAAAAGTCCTAGAAGAAAAGGAAGCATATAGTATTTGTTTCGCGACTTATTATTAAGATCTTTTTTAGTTAGACTGTCTTGTGGTCCTAGTCGTGCTTCATCAATAAAGTTAATGCCACTAATCCAGTTTCCATTTCTAAAATCGCCATGCCCCTGAATATCGTTCTGACGGCCTGCAAAGTTCCACATAAAGTATCGGAAGTACATATGACCAATTTGATACTTAAAGAAGAATTTAAGATTCTCCCCAAACGTAGGTATTCTAACTCGTTGCGTTTGTCCGTTAACATCTTTCAATACAACTATCTTGCCTTTAAATCCCGACCATTGTTTATAAGCGCTAATATGACTATCGGAATTACTGTACATTCGAGGAAACAGAGATGTTGTTTCTGGATGATAAATGTAATTATATGTGTGGTCAACAATCTCGTATTTTCCGTTTCGCTTGCCGTAAACGCCTTTCTTCTCGGTTTTTGATACCGCTGGCGAAGCAAATGACTGACCTGTTACTAATGGACGATTCCCATATTGTTCTCTATTTAGATAATACATTAGCGAGAACACATTGTCGGGGCTGTTCTGATCCATTGGAGGATTTGCATTTGAGCGTATAAGAATAAGTGCGTACGATGCGTAACCCATTAAAATTACAGTTAGCAAAATCATTGCTGTGTTGGCAATATACATGTTCCTTTTAAGGGTAATTCTTACACCCATAATAATAAGAGCGATAACAAGAACTACATAAAATAGCACTCCTGAGTTATATGGCATTCCAAATCCGTTAATAAATAGTAGCTCAAACCACGATGCTACTTTAACAAACCCAGGAATAATAAGATACATTATTGATGCTAGAATAATTACAGAGGTTGACAGAGCAATAATAACCCCTTTCTTTGTTGGGGTGTATCGTCTGAAATAGATAACCATAACAATTGCAGGAATGGCAAGTAAGTTAAGAAGGTGAACACCTATTGATAATCCCATTAGGTAAGCAATAAGCACTAACCAGCGATTTGCGTATTTTGTTCCGTAGGCGTTGTCCCACTTTAGTATTGCCCAAAATACAATTGCGGTAAATAGCGACGATGTTGCATAAACTTCGCCTTCTACTGCCGAAAACCAAAAGGTATCGGAAAAAGTAAAAGCAAGAGCACCAACCACTCCACTACCAAAAATTGTTATTAATTGAGCTGTCGAGAAATTATCTGTCTCTTTATAAATGCGTCGTGCAAAGAAAGTTATTGTCCAAAACAAAAACATAATTGTAAAGGCACTGGCCAAGCCCGACATTGCATTTACCATTAAAGCAACTGTTGAAGTGTCGGTAGCAAACATAGCGAAGAAGCGAGCTAATAGAAGGAAAAAGGGTGCTCCAGGAGGATGACCAACCTCTAATTTAAAAGCTGCAGAGATAAATTCGCCGCAGTCCCAAAAGCTAGCAGTAGACTCTATTGTACTTAAATAAACAAAAGCCGAAACCATAAAAACTGCCCAGCCCAATATGTTATTTAGTTGTGTAAATTTTTTCATGTATATGATGTTAAAACGTTGCTAATTTGAAACCAACGAAAATATAACTTATTAGTTGGATTAAAAAATATTTAACAAGTAATAACATGTTCATTTGGCTTGCAATGTGATGCTCTTTATACTCAATTGTGTTTTGTTTATAAAATAAACTCATAATTAAGCAACCAAATACCTGAATTGATCGTTTAATGTTTATTAGTTGGTTAACTTGTAATATAATAATGTGTTACTAATAAGCGCGAAACATGAAACAAATAAGGTATTATCTAATTTTTACTGTATTTATTCTTACCTCTGTTTTGAGTAGTTCTATTTTTGCTCAGTATGGATATGTATGCAACAAGCAAAAAAGTTTAATTGAAATTAAAGGAACCTCAACTCTTCACGATTGGGAAATGTTTGCTAAGGAATTTTCCTGTTCGTTTACTACTGACAACGAAAATCTCAAAGATTCAGAGATTATTGCTGTAAGTTTTAACTCTTTAGTCGAAAAAATTACGAGCGATAATAGCCTAATGGATTCAAAAACTCGTAAGGCATTAAAAAGTGACAAATATCCTGTTATTGACTATGAATTTTTGTCGCAAAAAAAGCTTTCTGTTTTAAATAATAACATTAGTGGGGAAATTAACGGAATGTTTACCATTGCTGGAAAGACTAAAGGTATTCCAATAGCTTTTACAGGCAAGATTATTGGTGAAAATAGTGTGTCAATTAAGGGTGAAGTATCGTTTTTGATGACAGAATTTGATGTTCAACCTCCTTCTGCTCTGCTTGGTACAATAAAAGCAGGCGACAAAGTTACTATTCTATTCGATTTTACTTTTGATAGAAAGCAAATTTCTAACTAATATCTAATAATTATGAAACGAATTACATTATTACTGGCATTCATATCGTTTTTATTGACTATAAATGCACAGGTTTTTGAAGCGCCAAAACTTAATGATGAATTTGAAAAAGTTAAAGTAAGTGTTGGTGGCGATTTCACGCTTCAGTTTCAAGCTTTAAGCCACGAGGCTGATGCTGTTACTCTTATTCCTTTGGGAAATAACTTTAATTTACCTACTGCAAACTTTACTCTTTCGGCAATGCTTGCAAAAGGGGTAAAAGTTAATCTTACAACTTATCTATCGTCGCGTCACCATAACGAGGCATGGGTAAAAGGAGGCTATTTAATTATGGATAGATTGCCTTTTGCTTCAGAAGGATTTTTAAATGACCTTATGGATAATGTTACAATTAAAGTAGGTGTTGATGAAATTAACTATGGTGATGCTCATTTTCGTAGATCAGACAATGGTAATACAATAAGAAATGCTTTTGTTGGAAATTACATTATGGATGCGTATACTACAGCTCCGGCGGCCGAAATTTATTATCGAAAAGATGGTATTTTAGGTATGTTGGGTCTTACTACAGCTTCTTTAAAACCTTCGGTGGCCGGAAAAGATGGTGCTAATTTTGTTGAAGACAATGCTGCCGATGATTTGGGAGTTTATTTAAAAGGAGCATACGATAAACAGGTGAATGATATGCTTCGTTTGCGTGGTGCTGTTTCTGTTTACTATGTTGGAAGCCACCCTCGTGGAACTTTGTATGGTGGTGATCGATCGGGCTCTAGATATTACTTGGTAATGAACGACGAATCAATGGCTACAGCACTTGATATTACTAGTAATGCTTTTTCGGGTCGTTGGGGTCCTGGTTCGCATAATAAGCTTACTGCTATAATGTTTAATGCTTTTGCAAAGGTTAAGTTTTTCGAGCTTTTTGGAACCTTCGAATCGGCAACAGGAACATATAGCAACGACAATGAATTTGCTTTTTCGCAATTTGCTATTGAAGGACTTTTTAGATTTGGGAAAGACGAGAGTTTTTTTGTTGGAGGTCGTTACAATGTTGTTAATGGCGATAAAGATACAAATACCGATGGAGGCAAACAGTCGGTTAACCGCTTTCAAGCTATAGGTGGATGGAAAATTACAAACAATATTGTTTCAAAGCTTGAGTATGTTAATCAAACATACAACCATTTTACTGAGTATGGAGACAATGCAGGCTTCAAAGGGATTATGTTTGAGGCAACTATCTCGTTTTAAGAATAAATTACTATTAAATAAAACAACAGGTCGAGCATATTACTCGGCCTGTTGTTTTATGATGTGTATTTAGTTACAGTTTCTTTCTTAAGAAATCGGAAAACTCAAAATAAATAGAGACAATAAATTGCCTAGGGCGCAAATTGTACGATGTTTCAACAAGCGAGATATCTGTGTTGTAATATTTTATAATTCTTGATTCGTTGAAGAGGTTATTGCATTTAAATTTAAATGACATCTTTCCTTTTCCTGGCTTGTAGAAGTACGAAAGGTTTGTAAACAGAGCGTTAAAGTTTTCTGTTCCTTTTTGATTTGTCCCAAAATAATCGAAATCTACACCAAACCAATGTTTCTTAACTGGTTTAAAAAACAGACTCCAGTTATGTTTCTGTTCGAATATGTTGGTGGTAATGTTTTGCATTTTTTGTTGCATGTAGCTAAAACTACATCCATATTGAATATCTAAAAAGCGCCACTTATTGATTACCATGCTAGGCGAGATAGAGTACAAAGACATATTTATCCACGATCGGTTATCGTTAAAAAGATATTCGCGTTGATTGTTGCTATAATTTGCTTTTATGCCAAATGTTGTTTGCCAATTTGCGATAAATAGGCTTAAATCGGTTGAGATATTGTTGCTTATTGTTTTGTTATCGCTTAAAATAGCTTCGTACTGTAGCATGCCAGGGGCTACCATTCTGTTTTTGTACATAATATTTTTTGTTGATATGCTTCCGTTGTACGAAATGGTTGCAAAAAAACCTGAGATAGAGTTTCTGTATTTTATATTAGTATAGTACGAAAGACTTTCTTTGTCGTCAATAGCATTTGTTTTACGACTCATGTTTCTATGATCGGATATTATGTAACCTCCTGTTAAACCCTCGGGGCTTCCTAGCCCTTTTCTGTAACTTGCCGAAACCAATGAGTGCCAATATCCGTTAAATTCGTAATAAATATTAAAGCTAGGGTTTATATAAGTACGTCTTATGTTTTTGGGTGAGTTATGGTATAAATCGGTTATGCTATAGTTGGTTGATGTTACAGGAATAGAGAGTTTTGCTTTAAGACTTTGTGTTTCGTAGCGAATTGTTTCGTCAAAATACACCTCTAAGAAATTCCATTCTAGGTTGTTATTTAAGCTGTCGGCTGTTAGTCTGCTTCCATTAACATCTATTGAGGTTTCAATATTCTCGTTGTTGTATTTAGTTCCAATCTCCGAATCAAACGAAAAGCGTTTAATACCTTTAGTGAAACCTACCGAGTGTTCGGTTTGTAGTCCTTTCTGTAGGTAGTTTTGTGTTGCTTGATTGTAATTGCTCCCATTGTTTAAACTTTCGGCAAAAACGCCTGGGGTAAATTGTAAACTCTGAGGTGAGTTGTTGTAGTCTATAAAAGAATAGATAGAAAAGAAGTTATTGCCAACAGGCAAAAGCAGATCTAACTTGTTTGACACCGAAAAATGTGGTGTTTCGGCTGTTTGGTTTCTGTTAGGCGTCGATAATATTGACCCTTTTTCCCAATCCCAGTATTTACGTATATCGGCTTTGTTTTTTAGATATCCTTTTTTAGTGTTTTGCTCTAATCCCAGCGATAAGTTTAGGCTATTTTTCTGATATCGGTTTGTTGTAATCTCGTTAAAAGAGTATGTGGTGTCTTGCATAAAATAAGTTAACTTATTCGATCCCTCGTCGGTTACCAAATCGTTAATATAATTAGCATTTATCTTTAATTGAGTTTCGTTAGCTAGCTTAATAAGTTGGTTATACGATACAAGATTTGCGTTATTGTTTAAATATCGTTTTTTATCTATCTGTGGATGGCTTAAGCCACTTATACCAACATAATCTTGCTTTAAATCGGAAAGGTCTGACAGTTTACCATTGCTAAAACGTATTGCTTGAAACTGCGATTGTAAGTCGTCGCCTATGTTATTGCTCTGAAAAGTAGTTATTAGTTGTTGCTTTTTTAAAAAAGCCATTGGCGATACGCGAATATCGCGTAGTAAGGGTGAAAAACCTACACCTAAATTGGCTGTTCCGGTAACAGTAATATTGTTTTTTAGTTTTATGTTTAACGATGTGCCTGTAGCAAACTTTTTATCTTGAAGAGCTTTTATTGGTTGGTGGTTTTCTAAAACCTCTACAGCACCAACCGACTTATGTGGTAGATTGCGATTAGCTATGCTGTAGTTTTTTTCGAGTAAATCGAGACCCTCTATGTAATATTTTTCTATTTCTTGACCTTGATAGTAAACACGTCCCTCGGTTGTTACATCAAAACCAGGCATTTTTTTTATCACATCTCCAATTGATACATCTTTGGCACTGGTAAACGAACTAACTAAGTACGAAACAGTGTCGCCTTTTGATCTAATGGCGGTGCTTTTTACAACAATCTCGTCTATGTTTGTTACTTCGTCGGGTAGATTAAAGTTTATTATCTGATTTTTGTTTGCAAAAAATATGGTGGTGTCTTTATAGTTTAACGACATTGTTGATATTGCAACACTGTCGGCTGTTGTGGTAAATTCTATTTTGTAATTGCCATTAGAATCAGAAAATCCGTAAGCAATAATACCGTCTAGGTTGTCTTTGGGCTGCACAACAATGCTTAAATCACTTATTGGAGTTTTATTGGGTGTTTTTACAACACCCGAAACTACTGTTTGTCCGTTTACTAAGGCAAATGTAAAGGTTAAGAGTATTATTGTTAATAGTTTTTGCATTATGTAGTGGTGTTTAGGTTTTATTGTGTAAAGTAGTCGAAGGCAATGTAATATATTATGTTTTATAGAGTAGAGCCTAGGTATGCCTAGGCGCTGTTTTGTAATATTAATTAGCTTTTTAGTTCTAATATCGTTCTATGAAATTGTTTTCTGATTTTACTCTGTTTATTGCTTCCATCTTTTTGTCCTCGTCACTAAACTTAATTAAGTCGCCATTAGTTACCTTTTTTATAAGTT